>Ga0189287_100025_pt1 | contig 265468 bp, 272 predicted proteins | sample UW86minimetaG_FD_130319 | JGI IMG/M metagenome (GOLD analysis project Ga0189287, IMG submission 130319) | Marine microbial communities from the Costa Rica Dome - UW86 mini metaG | ecosystem: Environmental > Aquatic > Marine > Oceanic > Photic zone | place: Costa Rica: the Eastern Pacific... | reverse complement strand
GCACGATGGCTTAGCGGTTCCTTAACCCATGCATAAAAACCGCTGGGATGGACGCCCAGCATTCGGCACATGGGCCGCGTTTTGAATCGATCCTGATTGGCCGCGATGAAGGCGTACTTCACCTTGCATCCTTCGCGAAGTACGCCGCCGCTTTTTTTAAAATATCCCGCTCCTCCGTAACTCGGACCAACTCCTTCTTGAGCCGTCTAACCTCAGCCTCCTGATCGGTCAGGCGTTGCGGCTTCGAGAATTTAGCCATCCACGTGTACAGCGACTTGGTGCTGATCCCGAGCCGTTCAGCCACCTCTTTGACCGAATAGCCGCGCTCCGTGACTTGCGCCACCGCGTCGATCTTGAACTCATCCGAGTAGTGAATTTGCCCTGACATTTGCATCGTCCTTTGCTTCCAAAATTACCAAGCAAAGCGTCTACAAATCTAGGGGCACCTCATTTGATACTTTCGAAAAAGTACGAAGCAAACCGGAAGTTCAAGCTGTATATTCTGGAGGTACGAAATGACCGCGCTTCTGGAAATTGACAACCTGACCGGAGGGTATCGCGACACCAACGTGCTGTTCGACGTCTCAGCCCGAATTGAAACGGGCAGTGTTCTGGGAGTCTTCGGTAGAAACGGCGTTGGCAAAACTACCCTCTGACGGCTGGTGCAAGGTAACCTGATCGCAGGTGCAGGTGACATCCGATTAGAGGGAAGCTCTGTCGGCACGCTACCCGTGTATGCCCACCGCGAACTGGGTTTCGGTTACATGCCGCAAACATCCATGGTGTTTGATGATCTGACGGTCAGGGAGAACCTGAATCTGAGCTCCAATCGCGAAGCACCGGATCGGTATTTCGAACGGTTTCCAAGACTGGCGGAACGGATGGACCAACCTGCGGGCACCATGTCGGGCGGGGAGCGGAAAATTCTGGCCTTTGTCCGAACCATGATCGAAGACACCAAGCTGATCGTCCTTGACGAACCGTCAGAGGGTGTCCAGCCGGAGAACATCAACCACATGGCCGATTGCCTGAAGGAACGGGCGGCGGCGGGGGGCGGTGTTCTTTTGTGTGAACAGAACCTGCCCTTTCTGACCAGCATTTCTTCTTGGTATCTTGGATTGGACGCGGGAACGGTTGTTCTGGACAAACCGGCCAATGAGGTGTCGGGTGCGGATTTGAGGTCGATTTTAAGCTTGTAGTCGGGACCGGCCTCGATTCCGGTCGCTTTGAAAAGAGCTGACGCAAAAAACCGGTCATTCGTTTTGTCTGCGGCCATTGGCACAAAGGGGCGCTATACTGCAGTTCGCTGCAACCGGCTCGAATGGCTGCTGCCAGTCCAAAGCGGAGATCAACCAGCGCCTCTAGGCTCCAGCCTGATTGATTTTCACAGCCAGAAGATGACGGTTGCGACGAGGGCGACGGCCGTGAGGAAGACCACCGGACATCTGTCATCGCGTGTCGCAAACCGGCGCCAGTCCTTCAGCCTGCCGAACATGATTTCGATGCGGTTGCGGCTTTTGTAGCGGCGCTTGTCGTATTTGACGGGCTTTCCGCGCGTCTTGCGGCCCGGGATGCATGGCCTGATCCCCTTGTCTTTCAGGGCGTCGCAGAACCAGTCCGCGTCATATCCGCGATCTACCAGAAGCCATTCGGCCCGATCGGCCGACAGCGCCCCCCCTTCTTGCCGCGCATGCTTGACGCCGTGCGGTGGGCTTTGAGATAGGTCGCGTCGATCATGATGGTCTTCTGATCTGCCGCCTCAGCGGCCAGTCCTTCGAAGATCCTGGCGAACACGCCCATCTCGCTCCAACGCTTCCAACGATTGTAAAGCGTCTTCGGTGGGCCATATTCCTTCGGCGCATCGCACCATCGTAACCCATTGCGATTGGATAAGACTATCCCGCTAAGAACGCGCCGGACATCGACACGCGGCTTGCCATGGCTCCTCGGAAGTTAAGGTTGAAGCCGCGCCATCTGCTCGTCGCTTAGCCAGAAAAGATTGCTCATGATGCCCCCATTTTTGCAGGCACGTGAATCACGCAACCAAATCAGCCGCAAGCTGATTAATGGGTCCCGAGCTTAAGGCAGTGCCCAGATTGCGAGGGGTAGCACACATTGGTCAGCCATCATTACATAAAATCACTCTCCCCGGAGTATAGTCCATTGAGGTTCAAGACCGTGGTGATTGAAATGTTACAAAATATATTTTGTTTAAAATCAGTAACTTAAATTGAAAATCATAAAGATGCAAATATAATATATAAATTATCACGAACTTATAGCGTACTGTTAAATCGAGATATTTTTTCTCACAAAATATATTCGAGCGTGGCCGCTCAAAACATGAAAGCACTGGAGTAAGGTAATGAATGTTAAGTTTATGATCGCTGTTGCGGCAGCGTGTTCCGCTACTGCATCGCAGGCCGAGGAAGCGTTGCTAAGAATTTCGGGATCCACCACTGTCTATCCCTACGCAGTTATGGCAGCTGATGTTTACGTAGAGGAAAAGTCCGCGATTTATCCAGAAATTGAGGGGATAGGCACTTCGAAAGGGATTGCGAAACTTTGTAATGGCCAAGTGGAGCCAGCAATTGATATTGCTATGGCTTCGCGGCGCATCAAGGAGAAGGAACTAGCTGCATGCGCCGAGGCGGACATTGGCCCCCTGCTGGAGGTTAAATTCGGTTTTGATGGCCTTGTGCTTGCCACACACTCAGACATCAACCAGTTGACGTCCGTGCAGCTCTTCAGAGCTCTCGCACCAATCGTTAATGATGGCTCTGGTCTCGTGCAAAACTCAACAACCCACTGGAACCAAACCGACAGTACGCTTCCAGAAGTCCCAATTTCAGTCATTCTACCCGATGCTTCTCATGGAACACGGGAAATTTTTGACAAGAAGATTATGCTAGATGGGTGTCGGAAAACCGGTGTATTTGAGCAATTATTGCTCAAGGTGGAAGGAAACAAAAAGGAAGCTGCGAAACTTTGCACTCGTATTAGAGCAGCTCCTTTCACTACTGAACCTGAGGGTGGTAGCAAAGCTGTCTGGGCATCACTGACAGGTTCACAAACTTCAATTGGTTTGGTCAGCTTTGGTATCTACAGTGTCAATAGTGATGATGTAACAGCCGTATCCTTCAACACTGAGGAACCAACAATAGAAAATATTGCAGATGGCTCGTACCAGCTGTCTCGACCACTCTTCTTTTACCTTAGTGACAGCTCTAAAATTTCCAAACCATCGGTAAGCAAATATGTCAAAACAGTGCTTTCTGACGAACTATCAGGTGAGAATGGGTTTTTCACCCATTTTGGACTTATTCCGGATCCAAGCCTCGCACAAAACAGGAAAGATTTTGAGGATGGTGTTGGCCTAGGAGTGAACTTTTAGGAGCGAAACGAGTTTCTTGAATCTACAGACACCGGAATAATTATTCGGTCCTTTAGAATGTGTTTGTGCTGTCTGACGATCTCACTGGGATCGTCAGATGTTCCGAAAGTTTCAAGTTGCGCACCAAAATGTAAACTACTTTAGGTCGGGCAAATAGATCTCAAAAATAGGGATAAACTTTTATGCCCGTGACAAATTTGAGAAATAAAAGCTATTACACAAAAGGTGAACCTAATGAAGATTGAAAACTATCGCTTAGTATATTGCAGTGTGGCGAAGCACTCGATTGGAGAAGCTGAAGACCAAGCCATTGTGTCAATATCTGAAAAAAACAATAAGAAATGTGGTGTCCGGGGCGTTTTGCTTAGGTCTGAGATGGGCTACACTCAAATATTAGAGGGAAGCAGGCCCGCAGTACGCGCAACATTTTTAAGAATTTCGAGGGACCGTCGGCATCATTCCTTAAAAATATTTTCAGAATGTTGGTCAGAAGTTGTGCTTTTTAAAACATGGGGAATGAAATATATTAAAATTCCAGAAAGGTACCTGAATAATCGGAGTGTGAGGGCAAAGAGCAACATCTCATCTGATCACCTGTCGATCGCAACGCATTGCGCGATACATGCCAACTTCGGAATCGCTGAGATTTCTTCACATTTTCAAAAGATGCGCAGGGAGCTCTCTTCCAGACAAGAACAGTCCTAGGCTCCAGCCTGATTGATTTTCACAGCCAGAATATGACGGTTGCGACGAGGGCCACGGCAGTGAGGAAGACCACCGGACATCTGTCGTCGCGTGTCGCGACCCGGCGCCAGTCCTTCAGCCTGCCGAACATGATTTCGATGCGTTTGTGGCTTTTGTAGCGGCGCTTGTCGTATTTGACAGGCTTTCCGCGCGACTTGCGGCCCGGGATGCATGGCCTGATCCCCTTGTCTTTCAGGGCGTCGCAGAACCAGTCCGCGTCATATCCGCGATCTACCAGAAGCCATTCGGCCCGATCTGCCGACAGCGCCCCCCCCCTTCTTGCCGCGCATGCTTGATGCCGTGCGGTGGGCTTTGAGATAGGTCACGTCGATCATGATGGTCTTCTGATTTGCCGCCTCAGCGGCCAGTCCTTCGAAGATCCTGGCGAACACGCCCATCTCGCTCCAACGCTTCCAGAGATTGTAAAGCGTCTTCGGTAGGCCGTATTCCTTCGGCACATCTCACCATCGTAACCCATTTTGATTTATGAAGATTATCCCACTAAAAACGCGCCGGTCATCGACACGCGGCTTGCCACGGCTCCTCGGAAAGTAAGGTTGAAGCCGTGCCATCTGCTCGTCGCTCAGTCAGAAAAGATCGCTCATGATGCCCCCGTTTTTGGGGGCACGTGTGTCACGCAACCAAGTCAGCCTCAAGCTGATTAATGGGTCCTGATCCTAAGTGGCCCAGTTTGATTGTTGGTGCACTATTGGCTTGAGCTGCTCCCCTTGTTCGGACCACCCGACTGGAGATTTTCCAGGGGTTGAGGCTCAGGGCGTATTCCTCACCTCTGAGCCATTCATCAGCTTGATCGGAGGATTGTTTCCGATTGCGCTGTGAGGGCGCACTTCGTTGTAGTCCCTACGCCACTCCTCCATTTTTGATGGGGCATCGTCAAGGCTCATGAACCAATGCGCACTCAAACACTCAGCTCGGAATTTGCCGTTAAAGCTCTCGGTGTGGGCGTTATCTGTCGGTTTGCCTGGCCGAGAAAAGTCCAGAATGACGCCACGCTGGTAAGCCCAAAGAGCTAGGTCACGGGAGATGAACTCCGATCCCTGAGCAACACGAATGGACTTTGGGATAGCCGACCTTCCCGCGTTGCGCTCAAGTGTATGGACAACATCTTCGCCACTGTTGCTGAACCTCGGATCAGTCGCAGGCGAGAACCGCGAGAAGGTATCGACGGTGGTCAACACTCGGATTTTGCGTCCTGTGACCAGCTGATCGTGTATAAAGTCCATTGCCCAACTCTCATTGCTTTACGAAGCTTCCACACGATCCTCCCGGAGCTTGGCTTTGACCCGACGTTTCGGCGTTTTGTTCCGTAGTTGCAGGCCCATTGCGTTGTAGACACGGTTGACACGCTTGGCGTTCACCAGCCACCCTTCGCGCCGCAACAGCATGTGGATGCGCCTATAGCCATAGCGCACTCGTGTCTCTGCAATCTCTTTGATACGCGTCTTGAGTTCGGCCTGCTCGTCGCCCTGCGCCTTGTAATGGTAGGTCGAGCGATGTGCCTGCAACACGACACGGGCACGCCGGATGCTGGCGCCTCAAACAGCGCGGAGCGCATCGACCAGTTCTCGGCGACGGGCAGGCCTCAGAGCTTTCGTTTGATAACGTCCTGCAACATTGCCTTACCCAAAGACAGGTCAGTCACCAAAAGCTTCAATCGCGCATTCTCTTCATCCAGCATCTTGAGACGTTTAATCTCGGAAGGCATCAGTCCGGCATTCTTCCTGCGCCAGACATAAAACGTAGCCTCCGCAATCCCAGTCTTGCGACAGACTTCAGCGATGCTCATGCACTCTTCGACTTGCTTCAACACAAACGCAATCTGCGCTTCCGAGAACTTGCTCTTCTTCATGAAACTCTCCTTCTCCCGCTCGCGGGATCAAAATTGGAAAATTCCAGCTTAGGACGGTCCAGTTTTTAGGCAGCAGGTCAATGGATGGGGTGTCAAGAACGTGAATTTGTTACGCGTAACAGATACGCGCCGCACTGAATTTTGCTAAGTCCTTGATTTTGTGGCGCACCCATCAGGATTCGAACCTGAGGCCTCTGCCTTCGGAGGGCAGCGCTCTATCCAGCTGAGCTATGGGTGCCTGAGGTCTGATTACCGCAAGGCAAATCGGGGTGCAATCGGTAACCGGTGTTTGCCGGTATGTTTTTTCACCCCGAGTTCATGGCCTTGTCGCCTCAGCGTGTGGCGCAGATCACCACGTAGTGTTTGTTGCGGCGGGAGCTGTCGATCGTTGAAATCTCAACAATCCGCTTCAGCCCAAAGCCGGATTGGCGGCAGGTGGTGCGGGCGGTGCTGCGCACATCTTCGCTGCTGCGGCGGTTTTCCATTTCCAGCGTAAAGACAGCGGCGTCGCAATCCGTACAACGGTAGACACGGTTCACATCATTGCCGCGTACGATGCGTTCGATGCCAACTTCGGACTGGGAAAACGCAGCGCCGCCTGCCAGACAGGACAGCCCGATGGACAGCGCAAGGGCGCCGCGGCGCAGTGGGGTCAGTTTGAACATGATCTTCTCCGGTTCTGAATAGGACGCTACCCCAAATAGGGTAGCCCCAGCGCAAAGAACATGGCCAGCAAAAAGGCGGGCCAAAACCCGCCTGTTTCAATCCTTTAACAGCAAAGATCAGCCGAACAAGTCGTTTGCCAGTTCCAGAGCTTCAACCAATGTGTCGACCTCGGCGCGGGTATTGTACATCGCAAAAGACGCCCGGCAGGTGGCTGAAACGCCCAGATGATCCATCAGCGGCCCGGCGCAGTGATGGCCGGCACGGACGGCGACGCCCTTTTTATCAAGGATGGTCGAGATGTCATGAGCATGCGCCGCACCTGCCATGGTAAAGGAGAAGATCGCCGCCTTGCCTTTGGCCCGGCCCTGCAGATGCAGCCAGTTCAACCCGTTCAGACGTTCGCTGGCATAGGCCGCCAGATCCGCCTCATGGGCGGCGATTGCCTCCATCCCGACATCCATCATGTAATCCAGCGCCACGCCCAGACCGATGGTCTGGACGATGCCCGGTGTGCCGGCCTCAAACTTCATCGGTGGATCATTGTAGATCACAGCCTCTTTGCTGACCTCTTTGATCATGTCGCCGCCGCCAATGAAGGGGCGCATTTCGGCCATGCGCTCTTTCTTCACAAAAATCGCGCCGGAGCCGGAGGGGCCATAGAGCTTGTGACCGGTGATGGCGTAGAAATCACAGCCGATCTCTTCGACGTTGACGGGCATATGCACTGCGCCTTGGGAACCGTCGACCAGCACCGGCACACCTTTGGCGCGGGCGCCATCACAGATCGCTTTGACATCAACCACTGTGCCCAACACGTTGGAACATTGGGTGACCGCAATCAGCTTGGTCTTTGGGGTGATCGCGTCCAGCACCTTCTGCGGGTCCAGATTGCCTGAGGCATCCACATCAACCCATTTGATCACCACACCCTGACGTTCGCGCAGGAAGTGCCAGGGCACGATATTGGCGTGGTGTTCCATAACCGACAGGATGATTTCATCGCCTGCTTCCATCCGCGGCATGGCCCACCCATAGGCGACCATGTTGATGCCTTCGGTGGTGCCGGAGTTCAGGACAATCTCATCCTCATCCTTCACGCCCAGGAACCGGGCGATGATGCCGCGCACCCCTTCGTATTTCTCGGTCGCGAGGTTCGAGAGGTAGTGCAGCCCACGGTGCACATTGGCGTATTCATGGGCATAGGCATTGGTGATCGCATCAATCACCACCTGCGGTTTCTGGGCCGAGGCGCCATTGTCCAGATAGGTCAGCGGTTTGCCGTTCACTTCACGCGACAGGATCGGGAAATCAGCACGGATTTTGGCGACGTCATACATTTAGACAGGTCCTACAGGGGCAATGCCCGCAAAAAGCAACAGGAAGGAGAGCGCGAAAGCCGCGCCCAAATGGCCAAGCAGCAGCAATGCAAAGCTTTTGCCCAGCGAGTCGAACCGGTGGGCTTCGTTCAGGAACACCACCAGCATCCAAAAGAAATAGAGCGAGAAGCCAAGGCTCAAGAGCGAGGCGAGCCCCGCGACAATCAGCCCCAGAACGCTGAGCACGGTCAGAACGATCAGCTGCACCGATTGCAGCCAGGTGACCACAACCAACATCGTTGCCCGATTGCCCTGCCCGCCAAGGGCGCGGCCAATCCAGTCAAACAGCAGGATCAACCCGGCAAACATGCCGCCGGTGGCCAGCGCATAGCCGATCGGGTTGTTGGTGATCTGTGGCAGGATACCAATGGGGGGCTGGAACGACAGGAACAGCCCGTAGACCATCGCGTTCAGCACCACGACAAGCGCCAGAATACTCCACCAGACCTGCTGTGGCAGCCCCAGCGCCAGCACCCGAGGGGCCGCGCCTTTGGGATCGCGAAGGGTGTCCAGCGCCAGTTGTTTCAGTTCAGGCAGCATCCGTGCCTCCCCAATGGACCTTGACCAACGCACCCAGCCAGAACCAGGCGAAAAGGCCGAACCACAAGATGCCCACCAGCGACAGGATTGTCGAGGCGCCGATGAACCCTGCCACCATGCCATAAAACAGCATCACCGGGGTCGAGGCCAGGAGCGCCCAGAACAGCGCCAGACGTGAGCCGTATGAGCTGCCTTTGCCGCCAAAGCCACGCAGCACGATATGCACCACAAAGGCCATCACATAAAGAAACAGCGGCATGATGAAGACCCAGGCTAGCAAGGTGGACCCGAGGAGCATGTTCAGCTCCTGCCCTTCCAGATGCGCCTGCCGGGCCAGTCGCGGCCATTGCGCGATGAACACAACAAAGCAACCGGCCATCAGAATGGCCAGCGCCCGATCTTCGCGTTGCCCCATGGCAAGACGCCGGGCCACAACGCGGCCCGGCCCCTTATAGGTGGCGACGATATCTTGCGTCACCGACATCAGCCGCGCCGACGCTCCAGCCAGCCTTCAAGACGGCCAACGATTTCGTCACGCAGCTCTTCGGCTTCGATCTCTTCCACCGCTTCGGCCAGGAAGGCCAGAACCAGAAGGTCCGTTGCCTTATCCGTGGGGACGCCACGGGACTTCAGATAGAACAGCGCAGCTTCGTCAATCGCGCCCGAGGTCGAGCCGTGCGAACAGGCCACGTCATCGGCGTAGATTTCCAGTTCCGGCTTGGCCAGGAACTGGGCGTCATCATCCAGCAGCAGTGACTGACTGATCTGGTAGCCGTCGGTTTTCTGAGCGTCCTCTTTCACAAGGATCTTGCCCTGGAACACACCGGTGGCCCCGTTGCGCAGTACCTTCTTGAACACCTGACGGCTTTCGCAGTTCAGTGCGTCATGGGTGATGAAGACGGTGTCATCATGGTGGAAGTCATCGCCGTCGCCCATGCAGGCACCTGCAACATGCGCAATGGCATCATCGCCGGTCAGCTCAATCACACATTCGTTGCGGGTCATCACTCCGTTTGCGGTCAGCGTGAACGACTTGAACGCGCTTTCGGTGCCCAGACGGGTGAAGGTGTGCGTTGCGGCACGGCGTTCATGATCGCGGCCCTGGGCGCGGACGTGGTTGAACTTGGCGTTATCGGCAACCTCAACCTCCAGCACGTTGTTGAAACGTGCGGCGGCGGGACCGTTTTCCAGCAGCGTCAGCTCCGCGCCCTCTTCCAGCTTCACCACGTGGTGCAGGATCGCATCCGAGGTTTCTGAGGCATGGATGTAGCACAGGTTCACCGGCTTGCTGACCTGACCGGTCACCCGGATCACCAGACCATCGGTGGCAAAAGCGCTGTTCAGCGCGGCCAGCGGACGGTCGACCGGGGTCTGACCATTGGTTTCCAGCTGACCGTAAAGGTCCTTGGCCCAATGGATGTCCGGCAGATCAGCCAGACGGGTGATTTCCAGACCTTCACCCGACAGATCGTCGCTTTGGGCAGGGTCAAACACCCCATCCACAAAGGTCAAACGCAGCGAGTCGATGGTGGAGAACCCCGGCGCTTCACCGGCGTCAAACAGCGCGGCAGGCACGGGTTCGGCCTGCACCAGTGTGTCAGGGCGGGTGTACTTCCAGTATTCGTCACGGCGGCCCGGCAGGCCCATCGCCCGCACGCGCCCCAGCGCGGCCTCACGCAGCTCAGTCAGCCACGCAGGACCAGCCGGCAGCGTCAGTGCTGCCAGACGGGCCTCGGTTGCGTCCAGTTTGGTTTGCGGCAGCGCCATTATGCCACCTCCGCCAGAATGTCGGCGTAGCCGTTTTTCTCAACTTCCAGTGCCAGCTCGGGGCCACCGGTTTTCACGATCTTGCCGTCTGCCATGATGTGCACGACGTCGGGTTTGATGTGGTCCAGCAGACGCTGGTAGTGGGTGATCACTAGGAAAGAACGACCTTCGTTGCGCAGCGCGTTTACACCTTCGGCAACCAGTTTCATCGCGTCAACGTCAAGGCCCGAGTCGGTCTCATCCAGGATGCACATCTTCGGTTCCAGCATGGCCATCTGCAGGATTTCGTTCCGCTTTTTCTCACCGCCCGAGAAGCCTACGTTGACCGGACGCTTCAGCATCTCAGCGTCGATCTTCAGTGTTTTGGCTTTGGCGCGGACCACTTTCAGGAACTCGGCGGAGGACATTTCCTCTTCGCCGCGGGCCTTGCGCTGTGCATTCACGGCAGTGCGCAGGAAAGTCATGTTGCCCACACCGGGGATTTCCACCGGGTACTGGAACGCCAGGAACAGGCCCAGGGCGGCGCGTTCTTCAGCTTCCATTTCCAGGATCTCTTCGCCTTCCAGCAGCGCTTCGCCGCCGGTGACCTCATAGCCGTCTTTGCCCGACAGCACATAGGAAAGCGTCGATTTACCCGAGCCGTTCGGCCCCATGATCGCATGCACCTTGCCGGTTTCCACGGTCAGGTCCAGACCTTTGATGATCTGCTTGTCCTCTTCTTCAAGTTTGACCTGCAGGTTCTTGATTTCCAACATTTTCGCGTTCCTTTTCCTATCTTCGGGGCGCCCCTTGGGACGCATCATTTCGTGGTGTCGCGCGGCGGCACGCACCTCAGTTCAGTTAATCCAGCACCACTGCCGTGCCGGAGGCCGACACCATCAACATGGAATCGCCAATCACCTCGTAATCCAGATCCACACCCACCACGGCGCTGGCGCCTTTGGTGGCGGCGCGTTCTTCCAGCTCACGCAAAGCGGTGTCGCGGGCATCCTGCAGCTTGCTTTCATAGGCGCCGGAACGGCCGCCGACGATATCGGTGATACCGGCAAAGAAATCCCGCACGATGTTGGCGCCAACGATGGCCTCGCCGACAACAATGCCGCGATAATCCACGATCTTACGGCCTTCGACCGCATTGGTGGTGGTGACGATCATGTTCTTTCCTCAGTCCGTGATCTCAGTCGTTGCTACGCGGGCCGGCTCCGGCCCCCAGTTGGCCGTCGGCCAGTCTTCGAAAAAGCCCACCGCCTGAAAGCCGGTTGGCTTGGGCTTCTTTGCGGTCAGGAAGAACGAGGTGATGTCCGGATCCGCCAGAAACAGAAATTCCGCCGGATCGGGAAACCCCGACCAATCACTGTCCAGCACCAGGCAATGGTCCTGTTCATACTGCCCCACCGCCAGCACATTGCGGCCCAGATGCCGCGCCAGTGCCACGTATTTCGCCCGCTCATTGCCCTCAGGCCGCCGCCAGGTGATCGGCGCCTGAAAGAGCGCCTCAAACCGGGCCAGATAGACCGCCGCGAACTCGCGATTGTCCTGATCTGCCGACAGCCCGTAAGAACGTTGCGTGGCTTTTTCGGTCATTTGCCACCTTTACGCAGCACGTAATGCGCAAACATTGACCCGCAAAAGCCCGAGATGAAGGCCAGCCCGATGCCCGCCCACATGCCCGTCATGCTGAGCACCGCATTGGCAACAAAGGCGAATACAGCACAGAACAGGCCGGTTAGCATGGCAGGGATCAGGGCGATCATTTCTTGGCCTCCTGTTCGATCACAGAGCAATAGTGAACGCTAGCAGGTGAATACTTTTCGTTGAAGCGTTCGACGAAGCAGCTGTGCACTTGAGATGCCGAGGCACCAGCAACACCGCGAAACTCCGCAGAACAGTCAAACGCCATTTGAACAAACAGGGTGTAAGTCAACGGATGAGGGCAACTCGAACGCATTCGATATGCCTGATCCATCGTAAACACCATTGCTTTGGCCGCGCGCGCACAGTGTAGATACGGCTCTTTGGTGATCTCACCCCAGGTTTCCGCCGACACTTCCGATCCAGCGCATTCAATTTTTACGAACAACTCCTGAAACTCCCCCGCAAGATCACGGGAGAGAGCAGGCGTCGCCAGCAAAGCAATTGAAAGCGCCAGACGCAGCATCCGTTACCCCACAGAGCCTTCCAGCGAGATGGCAACCAGTTGCTGGGCTTCCATTGCGAACTCCATCGGCAGGGCTTGCAGCACCTCTTTACAGAAGCCGTTCACAACCAGCGCCACAGCCTCTTCTTCGTCCATGCCGCGCTGACGGCAGTAGAACAGCTGGTCATCATCCACCTTGGAGGTGGTCGCTTCGTGTTCAACCCGGGCCGAGTTGTTCTTGACCTCAATATACGGCACCGTGTGAGCGCCACATTTGTCGCCGATCAGCAGGCTGTCACACTGGGTGTAGTTACGGCCATCTTTGGCTTTCGGGTGCATGGAGACCAGACCACGGTAGGTGTTCTGCGCCTTACCAGCCGAGATACCTTTGGACACGATCCGCGACTTGGTGTTCTTGCCCAGGTGCACCATTTTGGTGCCGGTGTCGGCCTGCTGCATGTTGTTGGCAATCGCGATCGAGTAGAACTCACCCTGGCTGTCATCGCCGCGCAGGATGCAGGACGGGTATTTCCACGTCACGGCCGAGCCGGTTTCCACCTGGGTCCACATCACCTTGGAGCGGGCGCCACGGCAGTCGGCACGTTTGGTCACAAAGTTGTAGATGCCGCCTTTGCCTTCTTCGTCACCGGGGAACCAGTTCTGAACGGTGGAGTATTTCACCTCTGCGTCTTCTTCCACGATGATTTCCACCACAGCGGCGTGCAGCTGCGCGGTGTCACGCTGCGGCGCGGTGCAGCCTTCGAGATAGGAGACGTAAGAGCCTTTGTCGGCGATGATCAGCGTACGTTCGAACTGACCGGTGTTTTCTGCGTTGATGCGGAAATAGGTCGACAGTTCCATCGGGCAGCGCACACCCGGCGGCACGTAAACAAACGAACCATCCGAGAACACGGCCGAGTTCAGCGTGGCGTAGAAGTTGTCGGTCACCGGAACCACGGTGCCGAGGTATTTCTTGACCAGCTCGGGGTGTTTTTTGATCGCTTCGGAGATCGAGCAGAAAATCACACCGGCCTTTTCCAGTTCAGCCTGGAAGGTGGTGCCAACCGAGACCGAGTCAAACACTGCGTCCACAGCCACTTTGCGGCCCTCGGACGGTGCATCCTCAGCGCCTTCAACACCGGCAAGGATCATCTGTTCCTTCAGCGGGATGCCCAGTTTGGAATAGGTTTCCAGCAGCTTGGGATCCACTTCGTCCAGCGACTTGGGCTTTTCTTCCATGCTTTTGGGGCGGGCATAGTAATACTGATCCTGAAAATCGATTTCAGGGTAGTTCACCATCGCCCATTTGGGCTCTTCCATTTTGCCCCAACGTTCAAACGCCTGCAGACGCCATTCGGTCATCCACTCAGGCTCATCGTTCTTGTCGGAAATCAGCTTGACGATATCGGTGTTCAGCCCTTTCGGGGCGTATTCCATCTCGATCTCGGTTTCCCAGCCGTATTTGTATTTGCCACCGACCTCGCGAACAGCGTCAACCGTTTCCTGGTCTACGCCTTCCTTCACCTGATCCATCCCGGTGGGATTGTCCAAAGCAGCCATCTGTCTTCTCCTGTTCGCGTCCTTCGTCACGCCGCGCGGGCGTGGAATTTCTTTCGTTTCTGCAGCCACGTGTCCACGAAGCGCATCACATCCTCTTCGGCCGTCTCCAACCCCAGGGAAACCCGGATGGCAGAGCTGGCCACATCTTCGCCATAGCCCATGGCGGTCAAAACCTTGCTGGCGCGCACCTTGCCCGAGCTGCAGGCGGATCCTGCGCTGATGGCAAAGCCGGCCAGATCCATTTGCATCACCTGTGTTTCCCCCTTCCAGCCGGGGGTGGCAAAGCAGCTGGTGTTGGGCAGGCGGTTCGCCCGCTGCCCTACAAAAATAGTATCCGGCGCGGCCTCTGCAATGGCGGCTTCCATGCGATCACGGATCTGCGCCACCTTATCCCAGGCACCGTCCGCCAGATCCCGCGCTGCAGCCTCCGCCGCGGCGCCAAAACCGGCAATGCCGATGGTGTTTTCGGTGCCAGCGCGACGCCCCATTTCCTGACCGCCGCCCTTCAGCTGCGCCGCTACATCGGTGCCGCGTTTGATCACCAGCGCGCCAATGCCTTTGGGGCCGCCCAGCTTATGGGCTGAGATCAGTGCGGCCGTGCAGCCGGACCAGTTAAAGGCCAATGGCAGCTTGCCAAAGGCTTGCGTCATATCGCTGAGCGCCAGCCCTTCCGGCAGGGTCTGAATCACCCCGGTTTCCGAATTGGCCAGCTGCAAGGTGCTGTGACCCGGATCGGTGACGGTGACCAGACCGTTTTCATCAACGCTGAGGCTGGGATCAATCCACGCGCCCACCGCATCATGTTCCACATCTGCGCCCTGCAGCTTTTGCGCTGCACAAAACAGCGCAGCTGCCTCCGTCGCACTGGAAGTGAACACAACATCCGCACCATCCGCGCCAAGGGCCGAAGCCACCTGTGCGCGTGCCTTCTCCACCAGCGATTTGGCCGCGCGCCCCTCGGAATGCACCGAAGAAGGATTGCCCGCGATATCCATCGCCGCAATCATCGCCTCGCGCGCTTCAGGCCGCAGCGGTGTGGTCGCATTATGGTCCAGGTAGACGCGTTTCATCTCAGGTTACTCTTCATCCACCACCGCAAAGAGATCCGGCACCGCTGGACAGGGCGCCAAACCGTTGGAGATCACATCCGACAGGCGCGCCTGATGCAGGAAGACATAGACATGTGCCGACAGGCTTTGCCACAGGCGGTTGGTCACAGATTGTGCCTTGGATCCCGACAGCGCACCGGACGCCCCTGCCCCTTTGTGCATGGCGTCTACGGTTTCATCTACTGCCGAGAGAACCTCAACGACGCGGATCTCATGGGTGGACTTGGCCAGACGGTATCCTCCACCCGGACCACGCACCGATTCGACCAGACCTGCACGGCGCAATTTCACGAACAGCTGCTCCAGATAGGGCAGCGAAATATCTTGGCGTTTGGAAATTTCACCAAGGGAAACCAATTCCCCTTCCGGCTGCAGAGCGATATCTGCAAGCGCTACCATGGCATAACGGCCTTTAGTACTTAATTTCACAGCTCTCTTCCCTTGCGAACAAGATTGACGATAAGGCTTGCAGGGCTTATCTCGCTTGCACCCGCCCGGTGCAAGGGGCGGTAGTTTAGAATTGTTCTAAAGTGTATGAGGGAATTCGTCAAGAATAACCCGCAGCACAGACGTAAAGGAGACAGGCGACACATGCCCGAGGTCATTTTTCCCGGTCCGGAAGGCCGCCTAGAAGGCCGTTATCACCCGCAGAAAGACCGCGACGCGCCCATCGCCATCGTCCTGCATCCGCACCCGCAATTCGGCGGGACCATGAACAACAAAGTTGTCTATAACCTGCACTACGCCTTTTACAACATGGGCTTCACCGTTTTGCGCTTCAACTTCCGTGGGGTTGGCCGCAGTCAGGGTGAATATGATCAGGGTGTGGGCGAATTGTCTGATGCCGCTTCGGCGCTGGATTACCTGCAGTCGATGAATTCGAACTCGAAACATTGCTGGGTCGCAGGCTTCAGCTTTGGCGCCTGGATCGGCATGCAGCTGCTGATGCGTCGTCCGGAAATCACCGGCTTCATCTCGGTGGCGCCACCGGCCAATATGTATGACTTCTCGTTCCTGGCACCCTGCCCCTCCTCGGGTCTGATCATCAACGGCAGCGCCGACCGCGTCGCGCCGCCCTCGGACACCGAAACGCTGGTCAGCAAGCTGCATGAACAGAAAGGCATCACCATCACCCATGAACAGATCGACGGTGCAGGCCACTTCTTTGAAAAGCCTGAACACATGGACACGATGGTTGGGTCGGTTTCCGACTATGTGAAACGCCGCCTGACTGAGAACACCCGCTAATGGGCGTGACTGAGGATCTGGCTGACGCGCTGGCCAAAGACACCATCGAGGCGGCCGAGGCCACCGGTGATGAGCGTCTGATTGATGAGGTGGCCAAACAACTGGGCGCCTCATCCCAAACCACGCAAGAGGCCTATATGACGGCCGTGCGGGTGCGGCTGGCGGAAAAACGCGCGCGCAGCTTCCTGCAGGACAAGTTGAAAGACTATCTTGCCAGCCAGAAGGCGCAAAAAGGATGAGGGCCGCAACGGCCCTTTTTCTTTGCCTGATCACTGGCTTCAGCCTGTCTTTCCTGCTGGCGCTGGGGGAACGCGACTGGTTCCACTGTTTCGCCTATGCAGATGGCATCCGACCACCCATGCCGTCACTGCTGGCCCCGGGTGAATTGATGCCGGTTCTCCTGGAAACCCTGACGCCACCCTTTGGCGATCCCTACCTGTTCCTTTTGCACTTCGCCCCCGGTCTGGTCTTTGCCACCTATTGGCTTGGCCGGCCCCACCGCCCGCTGCTGATCGCCTATCTGCTTTTCGTGGCCCTCGCCCTTGTCCTGTTGCTGCCCATCAGCGGCCAGCACGACTGTGATCGCAAAGGCACCGACGGTCTCTTCACCCTCTTCCTCCTCGCACCTGTGGGCACTTTGCTGGCCATGAGTGCGGCTTACCTCCCGCAATGGATAAAACCGCGACATGACCCCAAGACTTGATGCGCAGATGGCCTTCCTGACCGAGGCCTGCAAATTGAAACAGGTAGACCGCCAATCGGCGCTGCAGGACCTGTCCCGACCCGAAAACTCGGCCGAACACAGTTGGCACGTCGCCCTTTATGCGCTGATCATGGACATCCCCGAATTGGCGCGTGCCGAAGATCGGTTTGACGCGATCAAAATGATCCTGCTGCATGATCTGGTGGAAATCGATGCGGGCGATCATCCGATCCATCTGGATCATGATGCCGAAGCAGTGGCACAGGCCGAAGCTGCTGCCGCAGATCGCCTGTTTGGTCTGCTGCCTGCCGATCAATCTGCTGAGATGCGCGCGCTCTGGGATCAGTTTGAGGCGGCTGAAACCTCTGCCGCGCAGGGTGCCAAACGGATGGATCACGTGCAGCCGATGCTGCAGGCCGCCAACCCCGCCGCACCGTTACCCGACCATATTGAGGTGGTTGAAGACAACCTTGCCAAGGGGCGCGCCAAAGATCTGCACCAGGATTGGCCGGCCATGTTTGCCCAGGTGCGCGCCCGCCTTGATGGCACTGCGCTGCCTAAAGGGGATCTGAGCCAACAGCTTGATTTCCTGAACGAATGTGACCGGTTGAAACCCGTATACCGCGCCACCCGGATTGCTGGCGGGTCGCGATTTGAAAACTCGGCCGAACATTCTTGGCACCTGGCGCTTTATGCGCTGATCCTCGCCGAACATGCGCCGCATGCGATCAATCTGGACCGAGTGATCACCATGCTTCTGTTGCATGATCTGGTGGAAATCGACGCCGGGGATGCGCCTATTTTCGGCGATTACGACGTTGCCGCCAAAGAGGCGGAGGAGCTGGAGGCGGCGCAAAAACTCTTTGGCCGGCTGCCCGCTGCCCAAGGCGCCGAGATGCTGGCGATCTGGCAGGAGTTTGAGGCCAATGAAAGCCACGACGCTGTCTTTGCCAAATCGCTCGACCGGTTTCAGGCCCCGAACCAGAACTTGGCCTCTTCCGGCGGTTCCTGGGTGGATTACAACGTCACCTATGAGATGTTTCTGGAAAAGGTCGGCCATAAAATCGCAAATGGCGCGCCCGCCCTGCAGGATTGGGTGGCGCCGCGCGTGAAGGCCTTTCTGGCGACATTGGCCCAATAAACCAGGACTGGGGGCATCGCCCCCATCCTCACCCTTTGGCCTTGGCTTTCAGGCGCTTCTTTTCCTCAATCACCTTTGCGGCCAGATCGCGGGCGATGCCAAAGGCCCCCTTAATCTTGTCACTTTCGGCCTTCCAGTCACGGCGCACCACGATCTTGTTGTCTTTGACCTTGGCCAGCCCGTTTTGTGCCTGAATGTATTCGACCAGCCCTTGGGGGGAGGCGAATTTATCATTGTGGAACTGGATGGTGGCCCCTTTTGGACCGCCGTCCAGTTTGGCAATGCCGGCCTTTTTGCACATCTCTTTGATGCGCACGATCAGCATCAGCGTGTTGACCTCTTTTGGCAGTTTACCGAAGCGGTCGATCAGCTCGGCCGCGAAACCTTCCAGTTCAACTTTACCGGACAAGCCACTGAGCCGGCGATACAATCCCAGACGCACATCCAGATCTGGCACGTAGTCTTCGGGGATCAGCACTGGCACACCAAGGTTGATCTGCGGCGCCCATTGGTCGTCACCATCGTTCAAACCTTCCAGCTCGCCCGCTTTGATCTTGGCAATCGCCTCTTCCAGCATCGACTGGTAAAGCTCATAGCCCACATCGCGCATCTGGCCGGATTGCTCCTCACCCAGCAGATTGCCGGCACCACGAATGTCCAGATCCTGCGAGGCCAGGGTGAAACCAGCGCCCAAAGTGTCCAGTGAGCCAAGCACGCGCAGACGTTTTTCCGCCGTGGCCGTCAGTTTCTGGCGCGGTTTGGTGGTCAGATAGGCATAGGCGCGGGCCTTGGAGCGCCCAACACGGCCGCGGATCTGATAGAGCTGCGCCAGACCAAACATATCGGCGCGGTGCACCACCATCGTGTTGGCCGTGGGAATATCCAGACCGCTTTCCACAATGGTTGTAGCCAGCAACACGTCATATTTGCCGTCATAGAAGGCATTCATCCGGTCATCCAGTTCGCCTGCCGCCATCTGGCCATGGGCGGTGATATAGCTGACCTCTGGCACCTGTTCGCGCAGGAACTCTTCGATCTCAGGCAGGTCCGACAGACGCGGCACCACGTAGAAGCTTTGCCCGCCGCGGTAATGCTCACGCAGCAGCGCCTCGCGCACGGTGACGCCATCAAATTCGCTGACATAGGTGCGGATCGACAGGCGATCGACCGGCGGCGTGCCGATGATCGACAGATCCCGAACGCCGGACAAGGACAGCTGCAACGTGCGCGGGATCGGTGTCGCGGTCAGGGTCAGCACATGGATGTCACTACGCAGCTGTTTCAGCCGCTCCTTATGGGCCACGCCAAAGTGTTGTTCTTCATCGATGATCAACAGGCCCAGGTTTTTGAAGCGGATGTTTTTGGCCAGCAGCGCATGGGTCCCGACCACCACATCCACAGTGCCGCGCGATAGCCCGTCACGGGTGGCCGAGGCCTCCTTGCCAGTGACAAAACGTGACAGCGGCCGCACCTCCAGCGGGAAGCCACGGAACCGCTCGGCGAAGCTTTTGTAATGTTGCCGCGCCAGCAGCGTGGTTGGTGCCACGATGGCCACCTGCATGCCTGCCATGGCCGCAATAAACGCGGCGCGCATCGCCACCTCAGTTTTGCCGAAGCCCACGTCGCCACAGACCAAACGGTCCATCGGGCGGCCTGAGGTCAGATCGCCCAGCACATCCTCAATGGCGCGCAGCTGATCGTCGGTTTCCTGATAGGGGAACCGCGCGCTGAAGGCTTCCCAGGCGTGGTGTTGTGGTTCCAGCACCGGGGCCTTGCGCAGCTCACGCTCTGCCGCCACCCGGATCAGGCGATCGGCCATCTCGCGGATGCGCTCTTTCAGTTTGGCCTTTTTCGCCTGCCACGCGCCGCCACCGAGGCGATCCAGCAGCCCCTCATCATGGCCGTATTTAGTTAGCAGCTCGATGTTTTCGACCGGCAGATACAGTTTTGCCGCTTCGGCATATTCCAGCAGGATACATTCATGCGCTGCGCCCGCAGCCTGAATGACCTCCAGCCCCTGATAGCGGCCAATCCCGTGGTCCACATGCACCACCAGATCGCCCGGTGTCAGCGACTGGGTTTCGGTCAGGAAGTTTTCCGCCCGGCGTTTCTTTTGCGGCTTGCGGATCAGCCGGTCGCCCAGCACATCCTGTTCCGAAATCACCGTCAGATCTGGCGTTTCAAACCCGTGTTCCAGCGGCCACACCGCCAGATGCAGCCCGTGTTTGCCGATGCCTTTGACATCGCGCACCGACACGGCCCCGATCAGGTCCTCATCTTCCAACAGCCCCTCAAGACGCTCCCGCGCGCCTTCGGAATAGGAGGCGACAAGAACCGGGCCCTTTTCCAGCTTGCTGCGAATGTGATCGGCCAAAGCCTCGAAAAGATTGACGTTTTCAAGCTGACGTTCGGGGGAGAAGTTGCGCCCGATACGGCCGCCGGCATCAACCACCCCGGGGCCAGAGGCCTGCGCCAGCGCGTGGAACTGCACCACCCGGTGATCTGCGATGGCCTGATCCCATCCCGCATCATCCAGATACATCAACCCCGGCGGGACCGGTTTATAGACCGTATCCAACCGCCCCTTTTGTCCCATGGCATGGCGCCGGGTTTCATATTGATCTTCGATGCTTTCAAACCGGCTGAGGCGCGAGGGCGTGACCTGATCATCCAGCGTCACCGTGGCCTCTGGCAGGTAGTCAAACAGCACCTCAAGCCGTTCGTGAAAAAACGGCAGCCAATGTTCGATCCCTTGGGTTTTGCGCCCGGCGCTGACCGCTTCATAAAGCGGATCATCGGTACGGGCGGCGCCAAATTCGATCCGGTAGTTCTGGCGGAACCGGCGGATCGCCGGATCATCCAGAATAACCTCAGACACCGGGGCCAGTTCGACCACCTCCAGCTTTTCGATGGTGCGCTGGCTGACCGGATCGAAACGGCGGGCGCCGTCCAGCACATCGCCAAACAGATCCAGCCGCACCGGGCCACCTTCGCCCGGCGGATAGATATCAATGATGCCACCACGGATCGCGTAATCGCCCGGCTCCATCACGGTGGGTGATTGCGAAAACCCCATCCGAACCAAGAAGTTGCGCAGCGCTTCTTCATCAACCTGGGCGTCAACACGCGCGGTAAAGGCCGCCTCTTTCAGCACCTCACGCGCCGGAATACGCTGCATCGCTGCGCTGACTGTTGTCAGCAGCACAAACTGTTTGGGTGCACCATGTACCAGCGCGGCCAGCGTCGCCATACGGGCGGCGGAAATATCGGCGTTGGGGCTGACCCTATCATAAGGCAGGCAATCCCAGCCCGGAAACCGCAGCACCGGCATATCCGGGGCAAAGAAGCGCAACGCAGCCTCGGTTGCGGCCATACGTTTGTCATCACGCGCCACATGGATCACCGGCCCATCGGCCTTGGCAATTTCACGCAGGATCAGCTGGGCGTCGTAGCCTTCTGGCGCGCCGCCTGTGGTGATCTGGTTTGGGGTATGGCTGGATTGGGCCATGGATGGGTTCACTTCTGCGCGGGCTGGAGCGGCTCAACAGCCTCAGCTTTGAAATAGTCATTGTCGAGGTGGCGCACCAGATTGGTGTAGATGCCCCAGACTGAGGTTACGAAGATCGACACCATGCCGATCACTTGGATCCAGATCCGCAGCCGCGTCAGGGTGCGGCGCAAGGTAGCACCGCGCTGCTCTTCGCGGGCGATGCGCTGGGCGGCGCGTTGTGAGATCACCCAAACCAGCGTCATCGGGGTGCCCAGCAAGGAAAGCGCCTGCGCAATTTCAATGTCATAGCCCCAGCCCAGCACCAGAAGAGAAGTCAGCACAAAGCTGCTGAGCACCACCAACCAGGTACCTGCCACCTCAGCCACGTAGAGCCGCCGGGCCACAAAACTATAGGTCACCCGTTCCAGATCTGCCTCGGCTTCCCCCTGCTGACGTGCAGCGCGGGACACCATGTCATAGGGCACGCCCAGCACCCAATGGCTGGCTGAGGACCACATCACAGCAAGGGCAATCCAGAACCACAGATTGGAAAAGGACCGCAGGTCCATCATTTCATTCAGGTAGGTGTACCAGGTCAAATTCTCTGCCCCAAAACGCTCGTTCCGACTGAATACTGTGACAGCGCGGCAATTCCTACCCTTGAGGTGCAGGAAATTCCATGCCACCCATGACAAAACGACGGCAAAAATCGGTGCGTTTTCCGCGACCTGTGGGTGCGCCACCGACAAACCGAACATACAGACGATCAGAAAGGTCCCGCAGCATGTCTTACGCAGGCCAGGCTCCCTACCCGCTCACCCGGTTCCGCCGGCTCCGCCAATCGGCGCAGGTTCGCGATCTGGTGCGGGAAAACACCCTGACCACGGGCGATCTGATCTGGCCGGTCTTTGTGCGCGACGGCGAAGGTGTGGAAGAGCCGGTGGCCTCAATGCCCGGTGTTGTGCGCCGGTCCGTTGACAAAATCGTTGAGGCCGCGCGGGAAGCTGCCGATCTGGGCATCCCGGTGATCTGCCTGTTTCCCTACACCGATCCCAGCCTGAAAACCAAAGACTGCGCTGAGGCCTGGAACCCTGACAACCTGTCAAACCGCGCCACCAAGGCGATCCGCGATGCAGGGATTGAAATTGCGATCATGTCGGATGTGGCGCTGGACCCCTACAATATAGATGGGCACGACGGATTTGTTGAGGGCGGCAAGATCCTAAACGATGAAACCGTTGAGGCGCTGGTCAAACAGGCGCTTAGCCAGGCCGAGGCCGGGGTTGATATCATTGGACCCTCGGACATGATGGATGGCCGGATTGGCGCCATGCGTCGCGCGCTGGAGGAAAACGGCCACAAAGACGTGATGCTGATGTCCTATTCAGCCAAATACGCCAGCGCCTTTTACGGCCCGTTCCGCGATGCGGTAGGTGCCAGCGGCAACCTGAAGGGTGATAAGAAAAGCTACCAGATGGATCCGGCCAACAGCGATGAGGCGATGCGCCTGATTGAACGCGACCTGTCGGAAGGGGCGGATATGGTCATGGTGAAACCCGGCATGCCCTATCTGGACATCTGTCGCCGTGTCAAAGAGTGCTTTGCCGTGCCCACCTTTGCCTATCAGGTTTCAGGCGAATACGCGATGATCCAGGCCGCCACACAAAACGGCTGGATCGACGGTCACAAGGCGATGCTGGAAAGCCTGATGTGCTTCAAACGCGCCGGCTGTGACGGGGTTTTGACCTATTTCGCCCCCGAGGTCGCGCGGGTTCTGAACAACGGCTAAACCGCCGTTCCTGCCAAAAGCCGCCGAAACCCAGCACAAGCCTTAAAGGGAAGTGACAGCGCCGCTGCCACATTCTATAGTGGTTGGCAGACGACCGGGCACCAGACCCGGCGGAGTGAGCGGGCCGTGCCATTGGCGGGGCCTTAGACAACAGGCAATAACGGGCAGATCAAATGACCAATTTCACACGACGTGGCTTTACCCTGGCCATGGCAGGCGCGGGCCTCACCGCGGCCTGTAGCAACGGCGTCGGCGCCAACGGCGGCCCCAAAATCGATGCACGCGTTGATAAGACGCTGAACTACCTCTACTCGCGCTACCCAAACACCCGCGATCTGGCTGAGAAGTCTAACGGTCAGCTGGTGATGCCGCTGATCACCGAGGCCGGCTTTGGCTTTGGTGGCGGCTATGGCCGTGGCGCCCTGCGGGTGGATGGTATCACCGTTGATTATTATTCGGCGACCAAAGGCAGCTTTGGCCTACAGATCGGCGCGCAGCAGTTTGCGCATGTGCTGTTCTTCATGACCGAAGAGTCGCTGATGCGGTTCCGCCATTCCTCGGGCTGGGCAGCCGGTGCCGATGTGGAATATGCGCTGAACGATCAGGGCGGCAACTTGCGGGCGGACACCACCACCGCAACCTCACCCGTTGTGGCGCTGATCTTCGGTCAGGCTGGCCTGATGGCAGGAGCCACGCTGGAAGGTGTGAAATACACCCGCATCATCCCCTGATCTCAAATATCTGAATTCAAAACGAAAAACGCGCCTCAGCCGGGCGCGTTTTTTGTTCATCCGGCTTCGGCTTTCTTTTCCCATCGACCGGATTCCTCCGACCAATATTGTGCGGCGCAGCCCGCGCCGGTCAGCGCCTTCCACTGGGTGCGCGCGTGCTGCACCGCCTGTTCGTCCAGCCCGTCAAACAGGATGCAGACCCGATCCAGCCCCTGCACCTCCTCAGCCGAAACATCCGCGCCGCCGACGGACATCAGGCAGGAGGCGCCATTGTCCGCAGCCGTCACCGACGGCCCTAGCAAAACCGGCTGCAACGCATCCTGCGCGCCACCTGCAACACCATGCGGCAGGAAGCTGTCATCGGCCCCCTGCCACAGTTTCAGATCCAGGTGATGCATCAGCCCCTCATCCGGCCCGCGCACCACCACACGCCAACCCGCTTGCAGGGATTTCTCCAGCAGCATCGGCAGGGTTTGATCCAGCGGCGCCCGGGTCAGATGATAGAAATATGCAGCACCCATAGAGGCTTAGACCTCAAACCTGTCAGAAACCAAACGGTTCAGCGCCAGAACGCCCCAACCGGTGGAACCTTTCGGCGCATAGCGGGTTTCGCCCTTCACGCTGGCCACACCTGCGATATCCAGGTGGATCCAAGGGGTGCCTTCTTTGATGAAGCGTTGCAGGAACTGCGCCGCGGTGATGGAGCCGCCCGGGCGCCCGCCGATGTTCTTCATGTCAGCGATCGGCGATTTCAGCAGATCGTCATAGGCCTGCCCCAGCGGCATCCGCCAGGCGCCCTCACCTTCGGCCTCAGCCGCTTTCAGGAAGCCTTTGCACAGGTCATCGTCGTTGGAGAAGACGCCAGCGTTTTCGTGGCCAAGGCCAATGATGATTGCGCCGGTCAGCGTCGCCAGATCGATCACACCAGCAGGATTGAACCGCTCCTGCGCGTACCACAGTACATCGGCCAGCACGAGGCGCCCTTCGGCGTCGGTGTTAATGACCTCGATGGTGTCACCCTTCATGGATGTCACCACGTCGCCGGGACGGGTTGCATTGCCGGAGGGCATGTTTTCCACCAGACCAACAAGGCCCACGACATTGGCTTTGGCCTTGCGCAGGGCCAGCGATTTCATCGCGCCCGCCACAACACCGGCACCGCCCATGTCCATGGTCATTTCTTCCATGCCGCCAGCCGGCTTCAGGCTGATCCCGCCGGTATCAAACACAACACCTTTGCCGACCAACGCCAGGGGTGCCGCGTCTTTTTCACCACCGTTCCACTGCATCACCACCACTTTGGATGGGCTGTCACTGCCCTGGCCGACGCAGAGGAGGCTGCCCATGCCCAGTTCTGCCAGCTTGTCCTCATCCAGAACCTCAACTTGCAGCCCGATGGCTTTCAGCGCATCCAGACGGTTGGCGAATTCGGTGGTTGTCAGCACGTTGGCCGGTTCCGAGGTCAGATCGCGGGTGAAGAACACGCCGTCCGCAATCGCCAAAAGTGGTGCCGCGGCTTCGCTGGCCTCTTCGGGTTTGGTGCACATGATGCGGGCCGGTTTTCCCGGTTCGCTGTCGGCGGTTTTGTGATCGGTGAAGCTGTATTCGCGCAGCGCGATGCCCAGACCGATCTCTTCCACATGGCGGGTGTTTCCGGCGGCCAGCAGCAGATCCGCGCCACCTTTGGCACGTGCTAGGCTGGTGCCTGCTTTGCGCGCCTCCTCAACCGAGGGGCGGCGAGACAGCTTCACAACGTCCACCGCTTCGGCGGCCAGCCCAACCGGGAAGGCTAGTGAGATTACATCGCCGGCTTTGGCCTTGGCGAAACGATCGGCTTCTGCCAGACGCGCCAGGGCGCCACGGGTCAGTTTGTTGATGCGGCGGCCCGCCGGATCCAGCTTGCCTTCGCCGTCCACAATCACCGCCACGCGGCCTTCGGCGGTGGCGATCGGATCCAGTTCTGTGGCTTCAAATGTCACGGAAATCGGTGCAGTCATGGTCTTGCTCCCTCAAGGTGTTTTCAAACATCTAGCGCCGACCCGCCGACAATGCCAGATAGCAGTTTTCCCCCGCCGCAAGTTGCAGTAGTGTCCGGCACAAGAACAAGACTGCCTTGGGGGGCCAATTGTCGAGATTCGACAGATATATGCTGTCGCAGCTTATGGTGCTGTTCGGCTTCTTTGCGCTGGTGCTGGTGTCGATCTATTGGATCAATCAGGCGGTGCGGCTGTTTGATCGACTGATTGGCGACGGGCAATCGGCCTTTGTCTTCCTTGAATTTACCGCGCTGACCCTGCCGAATGTGATCCGTCTGGTGCTGCCGATGGCTGTTTTTGCAGGCTCCGTCTATGTCACCAACCGCCTCAGCAACGAATCCGAACTGGTGGTGATGCAGGCCACCGGGTTTAGCCCGTGGCGGCTGGCCCGGCCCGTGGTCTATTACGGGCTGATCATCGGTGTTTTGATGTCCGTGCTGACCCATATGCTGGTGCCGATCAGTTTGGATCAAATGAAACAGCGGGAAAATGAAATCTCTCGCAATATCACAGCCAGGCTGCTGACCGAGGGGACGTTTCTGCATCCGGCGGATGGCATCACCTTCTATATCCGCGAAATAACTCAGGATGGGGCGCTGAACGATGTGTTCCTGTCGGACCGGCGCGATCCAGAACGGGCGCTGAGCTACACCGCCAATCAGGCCTTTCTGATTCAGGACCAGGGTGTGGTGAAACTGGTGATGGTTGATGGCCTGGCACAGAGCTACATGGCATCAGACAAACGGCTATTCACCACCACCTTTGATGATTTCGCTTATGACATCAGTGCCTTGTTGGGCAGTCCCAAGAGTGGCCGGCGCGACACCCAGCACCGTCCGACATGGGAGTTGATCGGCCAGATCGATAAGGTTGCCGAAGAAACCCGCAAAAGCCGCGCTTTTGTGGTGGAGCAGCTGCATTTCCGGGTCAATCAGGCCTTCCTCTGCCTCGCGGCGGCTTTGATCGGGTTTTCCACCCTCCTATTGGGGCAGTTTTCCCGCTTTGGCGTGTGGCGCCAGATCGTCGGCGCGCTGGTTCTGCTGGTTGTTGTGAAACTGGTCGAAGGTCTGGCCACTGATGCGGTGCGGGCAAATGCAGAGATGTGGCCACTGGTCTATGCGCCCTCCATCGTGGGCCTGGCGATGTCAGCCGTGATGCTGCAGATCGCCGCCCGGCCACGCGGCCGCCGCCGCAAGGCGCAGCCAGCGGGCGCGGAGGTGAACGGATGAAGCTGGATCTGTATTTTGCGCGGAAATTCGCCACCATCTTTGCCGGCATTCTGGGGGTGTTTTTCCTGTTGATGCTGCTGATTGATCTGGTCGAACAGATCAGCCGGTTTTCGGCGCGCGGCATTCCGCTGGGCAAGATTTTTGAGCTGACCCTGCTCAACACGCCAAAGGCACTTTATGACATCCTGCCGCTGGTGATGATCCTGACCACCATCAGCCTATTTCTGGGGCTTGCCCGCTCGTCTGAACTGGTGGTGACCCGCGCCGCTGGCCGCTCGGCCATGCGCAGCCTGCTGTCGCCGCTGCTGGTGGCTGCCATGATCGGCGTCATTGCTGTGGCCGTGTTCAACCCGATCGTCGCCACCACCTCAAAACGCTATGAGGCGCTTTATGAAAGTTATCGCAGCGGGACCTCACAGGTGTTTTCGATCAGCGCCGAAGGCCTGTGGCTGCGTCAGGGCGGCGAAGGCGGTCAAACTGTGATCCGGGCCTCCCGTGCCAATACCTCCGGCACCGTCTTTTATGATGTCACCTTCCTGAACTACCGCTCCGAACAGGGCCCCAGCAGCCGGATTGAGGCCGAAAGCGCCGAACTGGCCCGTGGCGAGTGGCGGCTGACAAATGCGAAGGTCTGGCCGCTGGTCGCCACCGACAATCCCGAAGCCGCCGCCGAAGAACGGGCGGAGATGCGCATCGCCTCCAACCTGACACAGGAACGGATCCGTGACAGTTTTGGCGTGCCTAGCACAATCTCAATCTGGGAGCTGCCGGCCTATATTGATCAATTGGGTGAGGCTGGGTTTTCCGCCCGCCGCCATGCGGTTTGGCTGCAGCGCGAACTGGCGCGGCCGCTGTTTCTGGTGGCGATGGTGATGATCGCCTCGGCCTTTACCATGCGCCACAGCCGTTTTGGCCGCACTGGCTTGGCTGTGCTGACCTCGATCATGTTGGGATTTGGCCTTTACTACATCCGAAACTTCGCGCAAATCCTTGGTGAAAATGGACAAATTTCGATTTACATTGCCGCATGGACACCCCCGGTGGCCGCAGTGATGTTGGCGCTTGGACTGCTATTGCATATGGAAGACGGATGACAAAACGCCAGCTGAAATCCCTTGTAGCCGCAGCAATGATCGGTCTGCCGCTTGCCGCGATGCCTGCAGGCGTGGCGCAGGCGCAATCTGCGGCACTGACGCCTGCAGAAACCACGCAGAATGCCGTTCTGGTGGCCGACAGCCTGCGCGTTGAGGGGCGCAACCTGTTGATCGCCTCGGGCAATGTTGAGGTGTTTCATGACGGTCAGCGTTTGCGGGCCAGCAAGGTCACCTATGACCGCAAAGAGGATAAGCTGACCATTGAGGGGCCAATCACCCTGGATGATGGCAAAGACGTTCAAATTCTTGCCGGGTCTGCGCAGTTGGATTCAAAGTTTGAAAACGGCATGATGCTGGGCGCCCGTATGATCATCGATCAGCGGGTCCAACTGGCCGCCAACCAGCTCAGCCGCGTCGGCGGGCGTTATTCGCAGCTCTACAAGGTGGCAGCAACCTCCTGCCGGGTCTGTGAAACCGGCCGTCCGCCGCTGTGGCAAATCCGGGCACAGAAAACGACCCATGACACCGAAGAGCGTCAGCTCTACTTTGACAACGCCCAGCTGCGGGTGCTGGACGTCCCGATCCTCTGGCTGCCGCGTCTGCGTCTGCCGGATCCAACGTTGGATCGCGCCTCGGGCTTTTTGATCCCCTCGCTGAAACAAAGCAGTCAGTTGGGTCTGGGCATCCGCATTCCATACTTCATCCGCATGGGAGATCACCGCGATCTGACCCTGACGCCTTATGTGTCACCGCAGACCCGCACGTTGGAACTGCGCTACCGTCAGGCCTTCCGCAATGGGCGGATCACGGTCGAGGGCGCGGTGTCTGACGACTCGCTGGAAGCGGCCAGCCGTGGCTACCTCTTTGGCGAAGGGCAGTTTGATCTGGCGCGGGATTTCAAGCTGGATCTGCAGGTGCAGGCCGTGACAGATAACGCCTATCTGCTGGATTATGATTACTCCACCCGGGACCGGCTTGCCTCTGAGGTGGCGATCAGCCGGGTGCGCCGGGATGAGTATATGCGCGGCGCGCTGACCACCTATCAGACCCTGCGTGAAGACGAAGACAATTCGCAGCTGCCGACCATTGTGACCAATGGCTATTGGGAAAAGCGCTATCAGCCGCTGCGGTTTGGTGGTGAACTGACCACAAGTGCGGCCGTCGGCACCCTGTTCCGCTACTCTGATGAGGATATTCTGGGTCGCGATGTCCGCCGCGCCAATATCGCCGCGAATTGGCGCCGTGACTGGACCCTGGCCTATGGTCTGCGGATGGAATACGCGCTGGGGGTTGCCATCGATGGCTTCTCGGTCGCGCAGGACAGCAGCAGCTCTGACACGATGACTCAGGTCACCCCCAGCACGCAGGTCACCCTGCGCTGGCCGCTGATGAAGCAAAACGCCAATGGCGTCCGCCACCTGCTGGAGCCGATGGCGATGGTTGGCTGGGTTGGCGGCAGCAATGATGGCATCCCGAATGAGGAAAGCACCCGGAGTGAGCTGGACGACGGCAACCTCCTGTCGCTGTCACGCTTCACCGGTGAAGACCGTCGTGAACGCGGCGCACAGGCCGCGCTTGGCCTGCGTTGGACCCGTCAAAGTGACCGGCTGTGGTCGTCGCTGACCCTTGGGCAGATCTACCGCGATGAAGCCCAATCCGAGTTTTCGCAAACCTCTGGCCTCAGCGGGCGCTACTCTGACCTGCTGGTTGCGGGGCATCTGGAACTGGACAGCGGCTTCGCCTTCTCAGCCCGAACGCTTTTGGACAACGGTCTGGAGGTCGACAAGGCGGAGGCCCGCGCGGATTGGTCCAACGCCTATTCGGCGGTCTCAGCCTCCTACGTCTGGTTGGGCAAAGACCCGGTGGAAGATCGCACCCAAACCATCTCGGAATGGGCCATTGATGGACACTACCGCTTTGCCCAGCATTGGACCGGCTCCACCGAATGGCGCTACGATGTGGCGGGCGACAGCCTGGCCGAAGCGAAATTGGGCCTGAATTATCGTAATGAATGTGTGAACGCGCAGCTTTCCCTCTCGCGCCGCTTCACCACATCCACTAACGTCGACGCATCGACATCGGTAGATTTCACCGTGAACCTGACCGGGTTTACCACAGGCAAAACAGATAACAGCTATACGCGCAGTTGCAGGAACTAAAACGATGATGAAAACCAACATGCGACGGATTTTCCTTGCCGCAGCCACCGCGGGCGCCCTGCTGAGCGGTGCTGCCCCCAGCATGGCACAGGGCCTCTTTGCGCCGGTCATCAAAGTGGACGATCAGGTCATCACCCGGTTTGAGCTGGAACAGCGCATCGCCTTTCTGACCCTGATTAACACCCCCGGCAATCTGGAAAAGCTGGCCCGCGAACAGCTGATCGACGATCGCTTGAAAGAGGTTGCTGCGCGCAGCATCGGCGTGCAGATCAGTGATGACGCCATTGCCGGTGGCGTTGCGGAATTTGCCGCCCGTGGCAACCTGAAACCGGAACAGTTCTTGGAACTGGCTGCGCAGGAAGGTGTTGAAAAAGAAACGATTTTCGCCTTCGTCCGCTCTGGCTTGATGTGGCGACAGGTAGTCGGCGCACGCTTTGCGCCGCGCGTGTCTGTCAGCGAAACCGACATTGACCGCGCCATGGATGCACTGGGCAACCGCGCCTCGGTGCGGGTGCTGCTGTCAGAGGTGGTGATCCCGCTGCGTGAGGGATACGAAGAGCAGATCGTCGAGATTGCCGAACAGGTGGCGCAGATCGACAATTACGCAGATTTCGCCCAAGCGGCGGAGCGGTTTTCTGCCGCCCGAACCCGTGAAACCGGCGGCAAACTGGGCTGGTTGCCGATCAACCAGCTGCCAGAGCCACTGCGTCCTGTCTTGCTGAGCCTCGCACCGGCGGAAACCACCTCGGTCATTCCGATGCAGGGCGCGCTGGCGGTGTTCCAGATGCGCGGCATTGCAGAAAACGCCTATCGCGCGCCTGAGATTGCGGCGGTGGAGTATGCCGCACTTTACCTGCCCGGTGGCCGCAACGCCGAAACCCTGGCCGAAGCCGCCCGGATCGAATCCGAGGTCGACACCTGTGATGACCTCTATGGTGAAAACTACGGTCTGGCGCCGGAACGGCTGGACCGCCAAAGCCTCGCCCCCAAAAATCTGCCGCGCGACATCGCGGTAGAGCTGGGCAAATTGGACGCGGGCGAAGTCTCCACCAATCTGACACGTGCCAACGGGCAAGAGCTGATCTTCCTGATGATGTGCGGCCGCACCCCGGCCTTGGCCGAAGACACCTCGCGTGAGGATGTCTCGCGCCAGCTGCGCAATCAGCAGCTGGACAGTTTCGCCAACGCCTATCTGGATGAACTGCGCACGGATGCGCGGATCCAAGAGTGATGGCGGCACCAATTGCGCTGACCTGCGGCGAACCTGCAGGCATCGGGCCGGAACTGGCGGTTTCGGCCTGGAAAGCCCTGCGTGATGAGCTGCCGTTTTTCCTGATCGGCGATCCCGCACACCTGCCAGATGGCGCCAGTATCGTCGAAATCGCATCCCCGGCTGAGGCCGTGGGCGCCATGCCGCAGGGCCTGCCGGTTCTGCGGCACGATTTCGCCCAAGCCGCTGTTCCCGGCCAACCAGATGCCGCCAACGCGCAAGGGGTCATTGATGTGATCGCCCGTGGTGTGGATCTGGTGCAATCCGGGCATGCCTCAGCCCTCTGCACCCTGCCGATCCACAAGAAGGCGTTGCAGGATGGCGCGGGCTTTGCCTACCCCGGCCACACCGAATATCTGGCTGCGCTGGCCGATGTGGATCAGGTGGTGATGATGCTGGCCTGTGACGCGCTGAAGGTGGTGCCCACCACCATCCATATCGCGTTGTCAGAGGTGCCGAACCAACTGACGCCCACGCTGCTGCGCAAAACCATAGAAATCACCGATGCCGCCCTGCGTCGTGACTACGGCATTGCGGATCCGGTGATTGCCATTGCAGGCCTCAACCCTCATGCCGGTGAAGGTGGTGCGATGGGCCGGGAAGAACTGAACTGGATCAACGCGCTGATCGCTGAGATGCAGGGCGAAGGCTTTGCGCTCAAGGGCCCGATGTCAGCCGACACGATGTTTCACGCACGGGCCCGTCAGGGCTATGACGCAGCGGTCTGCATGTATCACGATCAGGCGCTGATCCCGATCAAGACCATCGGGTTTGATGAGGGCGTCAATGTCACCCTTGGCCTGCCCTTCATCCGCACCTCACCGGATCACGGCACAGCCTTTGACATTGCCGGCCAAGGTGTTGCAAATGCCAGCTCAACAATTGAGGCGCTGCGCCAGGCGGCCATCATGGCCGAGGCCCGCGCCCAAACCCCAAAGGAGCCCGCATGAGCGGCATCGACTCTCTGCCCCCGTTGCGACAGGTCATCGACACCCACGGGATCGCGGCCAAAAAATCGCTGGGCCAGAACTTCCTGTTGGATCTGAACCTGACATCCAAGATCGCCCGCCTTGCCGGTGACCTCAGCGAATGTGACGTGTTGGAGGTGGGCCCCGGCCCCGGCGGTCTGACCCGTGGCCTGCTGGCCGAAGGTGCTCGCAAGGTTCTGGCGATTGAGAAAGACAGCCGCTGTATGGCAGCGCTTTCCGAAATCTCGGACGCCTATCCGGGGCAGCTGCAGGTGATCAACGGCGACGCGCTGGAGGTCAACCCGCTGCAACATCTGACGCCGCCGATCCGAGTGGCCGCGAACCTGCCCTATAATGTCGGCACCGAACTGCTGGTGCGTTGGCTGACGCCGAAAGAGTGGCCGCCCTTCTGGTCTTCCCTGACGCTGATGTTCCAGCGTGAGGTTGCCGAACGGATCGTGGCTCAACCCGGCAGCAAAGCCTACGGCCGGCTGGCCATTCTGGCACAATGGCGCACCGATGCCCGCATCGTGCTGGGCCTGCCGCCAGAGGCCTTCAACCCGCCGCCCAAGGTGCATTCGGCCGTGGTCAACCTGACCGCCCTGCCCGAACCGCGCTTTGAGGCTGATGCGAAGAAACTAGAAATGGTGGTGGCCAAAGCGTTTAACCAACGCCGCAAAATGCTGCGCGCCGCGCTGAAAGGGCTGGCCCCCGATCTGGAGGATCGCCTGATCGCCTCAGGCATCAAGCCAACGGACCGCGCCGAAACCGTAGGCCTGGAACAATTCTGCGCCCTGGCCCGCAATCTGTCGGCAAGCTGACTAACCTCAGAAGTCCGAGACCCTACCCAAACAAAAAGGCCCCGCTGATCAGCGGGGCCTTTTTTGTCATGTCTGACTTTGATTATTCAGCCGCTTCCGGGGCGTCGGGCGCATCGGGCTGCGCTGGCGCCTCAGCTGCCGGGGCTGCCTCTGCCTCAGGCTGAGCTTCGGCTTTGGGTTTGCGCGGGCGGCGCGGTTTTGCGGCGCGCTTGGGCTTTTCGGTTTTGTTTTCAGGCGTTTCCACCAGACCGCTTTCCTCCGAACCTTCGGTCGGGGTGGCGACGGGGGCGTCCAGCAAATCGGGCTGATCACCGGTGCCGGCTGCGCTTGGTGGTGTAGCTGCTTCGCGTTCCTGACGGGCGGCGCGTTCACGATCTCGCTCCGCCTGACGTTCGCGGTTTTGCTGTTCCTGCTGTTCGCGGCGCGCGTCCTGCTCTTTTTGAGCCTGACTCAGCATGCGCAGATAATGTTCTGCGTGCTGTTGAAAGTTCTCGGTCGCAACACGATCGTTGGCCAGCTGTGCATCACGGGCCAGCTGATTGTATTTGTCGATGATCTGCTGCGGGGTGCCACGCACCTTGCCCTCAGGCCCCGAGCTGTCGAACACGCGGTTTACAATATTGCCAACGGAGCGATTGTTGTTGCGGTTCGATTTGGACCGCGAACGGGATTTCGAAGATCTCATATTACTGCTGTCCAGCCTTCAAATCTCATCCATGTCGGACCCGCTTCACGCCTCTTGCGCTCTTATTCCTACCGGGATCACGACATTTGTGGCTTGGCGTTGAGCGGGAGCGTCAGAGCATCCAGCGCCTCAACACCACCTGAGTAGCCGCCAACCCCGCCTGTGACAAGAGGAAAGCGCGAAAAATCCGCCCGATAGGCGATTTTTTGGCGCAACAAGCGCGCTTGGGCCGCCAATTGCCCCAATTACCCCGCAAAGACGGCCGAAACCACGCGGTCACGCCCATCCATGTCTGGAAGGACGCGAACCTCTGCCAGACCCGCATCGGCAAAGATCGCTGCCACATCTGGCCCCTGCCGCCAGCCAATTTCCACCAGGATACGGCCCCCGGGTTTCAAATGAGTTAACGCCCCCTGCGCCAGCACACGGTAGGGTGACAGCCCGTCACCGCCGGGCGTCAGCGCCAAATGGGGGTCATGATTGTGCACCTCAAGGCTCAACTCCGCCATTTCCGCCTCAGAAATATAGGGCGGGTTTGAGGTGATCAGATCAAACACCCCCTCCACGCGCGCAAACCAGTCTGACTGCAGAAATGCAATCCGATCAGCAAGGTCCAGCGCCGCTGCATTCTGGGCCGCGACAGTCAAAGCGGCGGCGCTGATGTCACAGGCAACCGCCGTCGCCTCAGGCCATTCTGCCAGTAATGTCAGTGGGATACAGCCTGTCCCTGCGCCAAGATCTAGGATCCGGTCAGGTGTCGGTCCCGCCAATGCCTCTGCAATCAGGCTTTCGGTTTCAGGCCGGGGATCAAGAACGTCTTCGGTCACAACAAATAACCGGCCCCAGAACAGCCTTGTGCCAATGATCTTGGAGACGGGTCGGCGGCGCAGGCGTTCGGCGAGGGCCGCCGCAAAGCGCGCCTGATCCTCCGCGCTGACCTCATCCGGGCCCATCAACACCAACCGGTCGCGCGGCACTGAAAGGATATGCGCCAGAAGCGCGCGCGCATCGCTGCCATCAATTCCGGCTGCGCGCAGATCCGCGCCCGCCTGCAGCAGCAGCGCCTGCACCGTGATCATGCGTCCATCTCAGCCAGAAGCGCGGCCTGATGATCCGCCGTTAGCGCATCGATCACCTCATCCAGATCGCCCTGCATCACCTGATCCAGCTTATAAAGCGTCAGGTTGATCCGGTGATCGGTCATCCGGCCTTGCGGGAAATTATAGGTGCGGATCCGTTCAGACCGATCGCCCGAACCGACCTGCGATTTCCGGTCCGCCGAGCGTTCGCTGTCAATCCGCTGCCGCTCCATATCGTAAAGCCGGGTCTTCAGAACCTGCATCGCGATTTCGCGGTTTCGGTGCTGCGATTTTTCCGAGCTGGTGACCACGATACCGCTGGGCAGGTGGGTGATCCGCACCGCCGAGTCCGTGGTGTTCACGTGCTGCCCCCCCGCACCCGAGGAACGCATGGTGTCAATACGGATGTCATTGGCATCAATGTGGATGTCGACGTCTTCGGCCTCTGGCAGCACGGCCACAGTGGCGGCAGAGGTGTGGATCCGCCCGCCACTTTCGGTTTCCGGCACCCGCTGCACCCGATGCACGCCGCTTTCGTATTTCAGCCGGGCAAAGACGCCCTCACCCTTCACATGGGCGGTCACCTCCTTGATACCGCCCAGCTCGGTCTCATTCAGCTCAATCACCTTGAACGTCCAGCCGCGCGCCTCGGCGTAGCGCTGATACATCCGCAGCAGATCGCCGGCAAACAATGCCGCCTCATCACCGCCCGTTCCGGGGCGAATCTCGATCATCGCGGGCCGTGCATCCGCTGCGTCCTTGGGCAACAGCGCCAGTTGCAGTGCGGCCTCGGCCTCCGGCAGGGCAGCTTTCAGCGCGGGCAGTTCCTCCTCGGCCAGATCCTTCATTTCCGGATCTTCCAGCATCAACTCGGCCTCTTCGAGGTCTGCAAGCAGCTGTTTGTAGGCGGTGATCTGTTCAACCACCGGACGCAGTTCCGCATATTCGCGCCCAAGGGCGGCGATGTCGCCACCCCCTTCGGCCATCTGCGCCTCAATATAGCCAAAACGGCTGGTGATCTGCTCTAGTCGGTCCAGTGAAATCATGGGTGTCGGTGTTTCTTATTCTGCTGATTTGGTCAAGAGCGCAGCCTGTGCTACCCTGACCGCATGAGATGTTTATTGCCTAAACTAGCAGTGGCGGCTCTGAGCCTGATGCCCCTGCCCGTCCTCGCCGATGTCAGCAGCGGCGGCAAAACGATTGAGTGTTACTGCACGGATCGCAGCGGCGCGCGGATCGAATTGGGGGAAACCATTTGCATGCAGGTGGATGGCCGCATGTTTATGGCGCAATGCCAGATGTCGCTGAACGTGCCGATGTGGCGCGAGCTGAGCGCGGGCTGCTTTACCTCAGAGCTACCGCAAAGCCGCAAGCCAATTCGAGACACGGCGGCTGTTGACGCCAAAATCTGACCGGCCAAACCGCAGGCGCGCGTAGATCGCGCTGCCCGTCTCGCGGGCCTCAACCGTAGTATAATCGGGAAACCCCCAGAGCGCGGTGCGGGTGATATAGGTCACCCTGCCCTCATCCACGGATCCGGCCAGCAGTTTGGTGCGCGGCCAGTCCTGGGCCACTGCATCCAGATCCGCCAGACTTGCCTCGGTCAGGCGCAACACCCCACTGGGCCAATCGCGGTCGGCTTGCCCTTCGACAGGGCGGTGCCAGCGGGTTGGGTCACTGGGGGCAAAGCGGATGTAGCCCATCGCAACCAGCAGGATCAGTATCAGCCACTTCATCAAACGCCCCTCAGTACGGAGTTTCAAATGCGCACCGCGGCAGAGGCCACGGCGCCTTGATCATGGGTTTAGCCCTTGCGCCGCGTCCAACCCCAAAGGCTGATCAGTTCCAGCGCCACATGAGCACCGGCAACGGCCGTGGCCCCGGTGGTGTCAAAGGGGGGTGAGACCTCAACCACATCGCCGCCCACCAGATTGATGCCCGCCAGATCCCGCAGCAGGATCGCCGCCTGACCCGAGCTGAGGCCACCCCAGACCGGCGTGCCGGTGCCGGGGGCAAAGGCCGGGTCAAGGCCGTCAATGTCAAAGGTCAGGTAGCTTGGGTGATCGCCCACAATCTCTTTCACCTGCGCCGCGGCGGCAGCTGCGCCCTTTTCATGGACCGCGCGCGCATCAATCACATTGAACCCAAGCGAGTCCTCAACCGTTGTACGGATACCGATCTGGACCGAGCGTTTGGGGTCAATAATGCCCAGCTTCACCGCCTTATACATAAAGGTGCCGTGATCGATCCGATCATAGTCATCATCCGGCCAGAGGTCGGAATGGGCATCAACCTGAATAACACTCAAAGGCCCGTATTTTTCCGCATAGGCCTTCAGGATTGGCAGGGTGATGAAGTGGTCACCGCCAAGGGTGATGGTGCCAACATCAGCCTTCAGGATGGTGCGGATATGTTCCTCCAGCACGGCGGGAAATTCGGCGATCTTGGCGTAGTCATAAGCCACATCGCCATAATCCACGATGCTCAGCTCACTCAGCGCATCATAGCCATCCCAGCCGTAAGCAGGATCCGGCGACTGCAAGGCGCTGGCTTCGCGAATGGCGCGCGGGCCAAAGCGGGTGCCGGGACGGTTGGTCACCGCATGGTCAAAGGGCACCCCTGTGACGGCCAGATCCACACCGGTCAGATCCTTGGTGTATTTGCGGCGCAGGAAGGACGGCGCGCCACCAAAGGTGTTTTCATAGGTCAAGCCACGCAGATCTTCGCGGGTAAACGCCTCATCTACTTGGTGTTTTGCATCTTCCAGCGCCATTGTGGCTGCCTCCCTCTATGAGATGGGTCCAAATTTGATCAAATTCTATCAAGCCCCCCGTCAAGGTCAATGCGGGATCAGCACACGGATCGTGCTGACCCCGATACAGATCAAACCGGCTGCGCCGTTTCCACCAACCTGGCAAAGAAGGACGCGCCGATCGGGCTGATCTCATCGTTGAAGTTATACTTGGTGTTATGCACCGCAGCCCCTTCACCGGCGCCAAGGAACAGGTAAGCGCCCGGCCGCGCCTCTAGCATGTAGGAAAAATCCTCCGCCCCCATTTCGCGGCTGATGTCATCCTGCACGTTTTCACCGCCCACAACCTCACGCGCGACATCGGCGGCAAAGGCGGTTTTGGCGGCATCGTTGATGGTGGCAGGGTACCAGACCTCATAGTCCAATTTGGCCTCAACCCCGTAGGCCGGCCCCATGCCGTCACAGATTTCCTGCATCCGCTGCATGACCAGTTTCTGCACCTCCTTGTCAAAGGTGCGCACGGTGCCATTGATATAGGCGGTTTCCGGGATGACGTTTTCCGCCGATCCGGTGTGGATCTGCGTGACCGAGATCACCAGATCGTTCAGCGCATAGTGGTTGCGGCTGGAAATGGTCTGAATGGCCTGTACGATGCCCACGGCCGCCACAACCGGATCCTTGCTGACATGTGGCTGCGCGCCATGCCCACCAACACCGGTGATATTGATGTGGAAGGTGTCCACCGCCGCCATGATCGGGCCTGGGGTGGTCTGCATCATGCCAAAGGGCACGCCGGGTGCGTTGTGGATGCCATAGACCTGATCGATGCCAAACCGGTCCATCACGCCCTCTTCGACCATGACACCGCCGCCGCCGCCATCTTCTTCGGCTGGCTGAAAGATCAACGCAACAGTGCCAGAGAAGTTTTTGGTTTCATTCAGGTATTTCGCGGCCCCCAGCAACATTGTGGTATGACCATCATGACCGCAGGCGTGCATCTTACCCTCAACCTTTGAGGCATAGGGCAGCCCGGTTTCTTCAGGCATCGGCAGCGCGTCCATGTCTGCACGCAGCCCAATGACCGGGCCGTTTTCGCTATCACCCTGCCCGCGGATCAGCGCCACAACCCCGGTTTTGGCGATGCCTGTGTGAATCTCGGTGATGCCAAACTCGCGCAGCTTCCCCTCAACGAAAGCGGCGGTTTCAAAACAGTCAAAGCCCAGTTCAGGGTTTTCATGAAGGTGGCGACGCCAGACGGTCATATCCTCGGCGAAACCGGCGATGCGGTTGATGACGGGCATGTCAGGTGCTCCCAGATGTAGTCTCTTGGCGTTGGTCTAGCGCGGATTGGCGGCGATGCAAATGGGGGCACTCTTTCTTCTGCCGCAAGCACCCTTCTCCGGCTTCCCTCTCCGGCGCGCTTTGCCTAATCTGCCGGCAACACCCCGCTGAAGGAGAGCGCAGATGACAAGCCCCCGCAACGACGCCCTGATCCACGATCCAAACGGTGGAATGGACCGTCTCTTGGAAATCATGCGGGCCCTGCGCGATCCTGAAACCGGTTGCCCCTGGGATATTGAGCAGAACTTTGCCACCATTGCGCCCTACACGATTGAGGAAGCCTATGAGGTGGCCGATGCGATTGAACGGCAGGAATGGGGTGAGTTGAAAGGCGAGCTGGGCGATCTGCTGTTCCAATCCGTCTTTCATGCCCAGATGGCCGAAGAGGCCGGCCTGTTCACCTTTGATGAGGTAGCTGACACCATGTCTGACAAGATGGTGGCCCGCCATCCGCATGTTTTTGGTGACGAAAATCGCGACAAATCAGCCGAACAGCAGACCAAGGATTGGGAAACCATCAAAGCCGCGGAACGCGCAGGCAAAGCCCAGCAAGGCACACTGGATGGAGTCGCGGTGGGCCTGCCCGCGTTGCTGCGCGCGGTGAAGCTGCAAAAACGCGCCGCGCGGGTTGGGTTTGACTGGCCCGATGCCAGAAACGTTTTGGACAAGATTGTTGAGGAAGCCGGCGAACTGGTTGAAGCCCGCGACACGCTGACCCAGGCCGAAGTCGAAGAAGAGTTTGGCGATCTGCTGTTTGTCATGGCCAATCTGGCCCGCCATTTTGAGGTGGAGCCTGAGGCCGCCCTGCGCGCCGCAAACGCCAAATTTATTCGCCGTTTCGAAGGGGTTGAGGCCCGATTGGCCGCAATGGGTAAACAGCCTCAGGACAGCACCTTGGAGGAGATGGACGCCCTTTGGGATGCAGTGAAACTGGATGAAAAAGCCGCAAAACTGAATTCCTGACACATTAATTCAGGCATTGACCCGACTGAATTGCTCGGATTTAAGGAGGCCAGCTTAGACTTCCCCATGAGGATCGATCATGTTCAAACAAATGAAATTTGCTGCGCTCTCCGCTCTGGGGCTGGCTGTTGCCACTCCGGCCGTCGCCGAAGAGGTTGTGAACGTTTACTCCTATCGCCAGCCTGAGCTGATCAAGCCGCTGACCGATGCGTTCACCGCCGAAACAGGCATCAAGGTCAATGTGGCCTACCTGAAAAAGGGCATGGTTGAACGCTTGCAGGCCGAAGGCGACCGCTCGCCCGCCGATCTGGTCTTCACCGTTGATATTTCGCGCCTCAGCGCAGTGGTTAACGCCGGTGTGACCCAGGCCGTCGCCTCCGACGTGCTGGAAGCCAACGTGCCCGCCACCTACCGCGACCCTGAAGGTCACTGGTGGGGCCTGACCACCCGCGCCCGGATTTTCTACGTCTCAAAGGACCGCGTGGCCGAGGGTGACATCACCACCTACGAAGACCTGGCCGACCCCAAGTGGAAAGGTCGCTACTGCACCCGTTCGGGCACCCATGCCTATAACGTTGCGCTGACCACCGCCGTCATCCACCACCTGGGTGAAGAAGGCGCTAAAACCTGGTTGGAAGGCGTCAAAGCAAACCTGGCCCGCAAACCGCAAGGCAACGACCGTGCGCAGGTCAAGGCGATCTGGTCCGGCGAATGCGACATCTCGATCGGCAACACCTACTACATGGGCAAAATGCTGAAAGACCCCGAGCAGCAAGCCTGGGCCGATAGCGTGAACATCGTCTTCCCGACCTTTGAAAACGCCGGCACCCATGTGAACATTTCCGGCGTTGCCATGACCAAAGCCGCCCCAAACCGAGAAAACGCGCTGAAGATGATGGAATTCCTGACCTCGCCCGTTGCTCAGGAAATCTACGCCGAAGCCAACTTCGAATATCCGATCGCACCGGGCACTGAAGCCGACGGCCTGGTCAAAAGCTGGGGCAGCTTCACCGCGGATGAGGTCAACCTGATGGATCTGGCCAAACTGCGCGGCACCGCCCTGAAACTGATCGAAACCGTCGATTTCGACAACTGATCACGACCTCGATCAAAGCGTGATCTCAGCGGGCCCTTCGGGGCCCGTTTTGCTTGGCAGGTTACGTCTTGGATGCTTGCGCCCGGCAGGGGGATCGCCTTAGATAGGTTCCTGATTGAGCAGTTATATTTCTGAACAGGTGACGTTATGGATCGCCCTTCCAAAGCCCTAGCGCAGGCCCGCCGTCGCGCCGAAGATATTCGCAAGCTGGCGCTCGCACATCTGCTGACACCTCAGGCAGGCTACCGCCCACGCGCGATGGTGATCGAATTGGGCGAACTGGCTGAGGAGCATCCGGAACTGGACAAGGAGCCTGCATTTTTGCAGGCACGCATCCTGTCGACCCTGGCCCGCGGCGGCCGTGCCCGTCAGGCCCAGAAACCCCTGTTTCGCCTCTTTCGCGCCGGGATCGAGGCCGGGCAGCCAGAAACCTATCAACACTTTGAACAGGTTCTGAAATACGCCTGCCCTGACCCCGACCAGCTGGAGGGGCTGTTTTTCCACCGCTCCTTTCAGGACATGGATCATGATGAGATCTGGTCCGCAGTCGGCGACGGCATTGCAAAACTTCAGGCGTTGGGGTTTCAGGCCTTCCTCAATTCCGGAACGCTCCTCGGGGTGGTGCGGGATGGCAAGTTGATCCCACATGACGACGATGTGGATTTGGCGCTGGTGTTCGAGGCTAAGAGCCAGGAAGAGGCTGCAGAGACCTGGCACAAGATCACGGTCCAGCTGGCCGATCAGGGCTTGCTCAGCCCGAAGCCACCGCGCAATCCTGCGATGCGCAAGCTGACCACCGAAGGCCCCTGCAACATTGACCTGTTCCCGGCCTGGGTCCAAGCCGGGCAGTTGTACGTCTACCCCTATTGTTGTGGCGATCTTGCAGCCGATCACGTGTTGCCGACCGAGGTTTGCCCAATCACTGGCCTGCCCATTCCGCGCAACGCACCCGATGTTCTGGCCCAGAACTACGGCGACGGCTGGGCGGTTCCCGACCCCAGTTATGCCTTCCCTTGGGCGCAGGCCAACCGCCGCTTCAAAGCCTTCCGCGACCGGCTGGAACAGGTGACCGAACGCTAATTGCGAGGCGCGGAGTTTCGCCGAATTTCATCCTCTGCCGCAACTCTCCTGTCTGGACATCCGGGCGCAATAAGGTCACTCTCCGCGCTCCATCAAGGAGGCGGATATGGACAAGCGCAAAATCATCATCGACACGGATCCCGGACAGGACGACGCCGTTGCCATTATTCTGGCGCTGGGCAGCCCGGAGGAGATCGAGGTGCTTGGCATCACCGCTGTTGCGGGCAACGTGCCGCTGTCGCTGACCGAAAGCAACGCGCGCCGCGTCTGCGAACTGGCCGGTCGCCCGGATGTGAAGGTTTTTGCAGGCTGCGATCGCCCGATGGGCCGCCCGCTGGTCACCGCGGAACATGTGCACGGCGAAACTGGCCTGAACGGCCCCGTACTGCCCGATCCCACAATGCCACTGCAGGACCAGCACGGTGTTGACTTCATCATCGACACGCTGCGAGCTGAGACCTCCGGCACGGTTACGCTCTGCCCGCTGGGGCCGCTGACCAATATCGCCACCGCCTTTGAAAAAGCGCCCGATATTGTTGAAAAGGTGCAGGAAATCGTTCTGATGGGCGGTGCCTACTTTGAGGTGGGCAACATCACCCCAGCCGCCGAATTCAACATCTACGTTGACCCGCAAGCCGCTGATATCGTGTTTAAATCCGGCGTACCGATTGTGGTCATGCCGCTGGATGTCACCCATAAGGCGCTGGTCACCCCGGCGCGCAACGATGCCTTCCGCAACGTCGGCAACCGGGTGGGGATCGCCGTGGCTGAAATGACCGATTTCTTTGAACGGTTTGACAAGGAAAAATACGGCTCGGACGGGGCGCCGCTGCATGACCCTTGCGTCACCGCCTATCTGATCAAGCCCGAACTGTTCAAAGGCCGCCACATCAATGTGGAGATTGAAACCCAGTCCGAACTGACCATGGGCATGACCGTGGCAGACTGGTGGGGCGTGACCGACCGGCCTGCCAATGCGACCTTTATGGGCGATGTGGATTCAGACGGGTTCTTTGCCCTGATCGCTGAGCGGATCGCCCGGCTGTGACCGCGCTGCGCCTCGCCCGACCGGAGGATCTGGAAAAGCTGCTGCCTCTGGTGGCGGCGTTCCACGATCACATGGGCATCACCGTCAGTCAGGATCATCGCATCGCGGCGCTGATGCCGCTGCTGGAGGGCAGCCCGCTGGGCGTCGCCTATCTGATCGGCCCGCGTATGGCGCCGATCGGTTATGTGGTGATCAGCTTTGGCTGGTCGATTGAGTTCGGCGGTCTTGATGGCACGGTGGATGAGATTTTCTTGCGCGAATCCGTGCGTGGTCGAGGCATTGGCCATGAGGTGCTGAGCGAACTGCCCAAAGCGCTGGCAAGCGCGGGCCTGAAGGCGCTGCACCTCGAAGTGCGTGCTGACGATGAGGCGGCGCAACGGTTTTACAACCGGCTGCATTTCACCCCGCGGGACGGCTATGTGCTGATGACCCGCGAAAGCTGATCGAATTGGATTGCCTTTGCTGTGTGGGGCGTTAGCTTGCCCCACATGACCCTGCATATCCCCTTTGACAACAGCTACGGCACCCTGCCGGATCGCTTTTTCACCCGCCAATCCGCAACCCCGGTCAGCGCGCCCACTCTCTTGGCGTTTAACCATGATCTGGCGGCTCAGCTGGGGATCACCACCGGGACTGACGCGGAACTGGCGCAGGTGTTTTCCGGCAATCAGGTGCCAGATGGCGCAGATCCGCTGGCGCAGGTCTATGCCGGGCATCAATTTGGCGGGTTTTCCCCACAGCTGGGCGATGGCCGTGCCCTTTTGCTGGGCGAAGTGCTGGACGCAAACGGAGTGCGCCGTGACATTCAGCTGAAGGGGTCTGGCCGTACCCCTTATTCGCGCAATGGCGACGGGCGGGCCTGGCTAGGGCCGGTTCTGCGGGAATACCTGTTGAGTGAGGCGTTTCATGCCCTTGGCATCCCCACCACACGTGCCTTGGCGGCTGTGGCCACCGGGAATCGCATTCAGCGCGAAACCGGCCTGCCGGGCGCGATCCTGACCCGTGTGGCCAGCAGCCATATCCGAGTGGGCACCTTTCAGTATTTCTATGCGCGCGGTGACTACGACGGTTTGCGCGCCCTTTATGACTACACAGTCGCGCGCCATTATCCGGCGGCAGACAGCCCCTTGGCGCTGCTCAAGGCGGTGATCGAACGGCAGGTGGATCTGGTGGTGAAATGGATGTCCGTCGGTTTCATCCATGGGGTGATGAACACCGACAATACTGCGCTGTCAGGTGAGACGATCGACTTCGGACCAGCCGCGTTTATGGATACATATCATCCGGTTACCGTCTATAGCTCCATCGATCATCAGGGGCGATACTCCTACGACAACCAGGCCAATATCATTGGCTGGAACATGGCGCAGTTTGCCTCATCTCTGGTGCCACTGGTTGAAAACACCGACAGCGCCGTGAAGGAGTTTACAGAGGCGGTTAACGCGATGCCGGCGATGATCCGCAACGCCTGGCGCCGGACCTTTGCCGCCAAGATCGGCATTTCCAACCCGCGCGACGGGGATGAAGCCTTGGTCAGTGAACTGTTGGTCCTGATGGCGAAACAAAGGGCGGATTTCACCAATACATTCAGATCCCTATCCGGCAAAGCTGCACGGGATCAGTTTACTGACCCTGCAACCTTTGACGCGTGGGAAGCCACTTGGCGGGCTCGCATTGCGGAGGAAGACGCGCCTGAGGCGCTGATGCAATCGGTGAACCCCGCCATCATCCCACGCAATCACCGGGTGGAGCAGATGATCCAAGCCGCGGTTGCTGGCGACATGGCGCCGTTTGAGCGGTTGATGCAGGTCTTGGCGCGTCCCTATGAGGATCAGCCGGAGGCGATGGAGCTGACCTATCCACCGCAGCCGGATGAGGTGGTTCAGGCCACTTTTTGCGGCACCTGAACCAGTTTAGCTTCCCCAGCTTAACGATTGTTTTTACGGCTGAAAAATCTGGGATTCTTCGCAATGAACTCGGCGATCACAGCGGGCAAACCGCGGCGCGGGCCGTCATGCGTCAGGTACTTCAGGTAGAGCCACCCGGCACTGGCGCCAATAAAGGCGCCGATCGCGTCCACAATCAGATCCCCCATGGTGTCCATCAACCCGGATTTCTGCATGTTGAGGCCGAGCATCTGGTCCATGGCAAATTCAAAGATTTCCCAAAACGCCCCAATGGTCATCGCAAAACAAAAGGCAAAAAACGCCATCGCGATCGGTGGCGCAGCAAAAGCATCGCCTTGGAACATCATGAAAACCAATACAAATCCGATGAGGCCAAAGCCAACAGCGCTGCCGCCATGCATGACGATATCCCACCACCAAAAGGTTTCGTAGAAATCAAAGGTCTCCCCCAGAAACAGCGTGCCGCCGACAAAAAGAACAATCGCCAGAATGAAACTGGGCGGCACCACCACCTCGGCCCAACGCGCCACGTAAAGCGGGGCCATGGACAACAATAGCGTCATCAGTGCAACAAAAGCGGCTGGCCAATTGCCGACAAACAGCTCGGCCGCAGCGAAAATCAGCAAGATCAGCCAAATGATCCGCGCAAGCAGTGTTTGTTCTCGAAACAGGGTTCACACTCCTCAAATCAATCATATCTTAAAGGTATGATGGTACAGCGTTTTCGTCTTGCAAGCTACAACTTACAAAAATGCGTCGGGCTGGACCTGCGCCGACGCCCCGGGCGCAGCCTGCAGGTGATTGACGCCATCAGCGCCGATCTGGTGGTGCTGCAGGAGGCGGACAAACGTTTGCCGCCGCGACCCGCCGCCCTGCCGCATGATCTGGTTGAAGGTCACGGCTGGCAAATTCTGCCCTTTGGTCAGGTCGATGGCTCCCTTGGCTGGCATGGCAACGCAATGCTGGCCCGCCCGGGCATCGAATTGCTGAGCACCGCCCATATCGAACTGCCGGGGTTGGAGCCACGCGGCGCCATTCGCGCAGATCTGCAGACGCCGCTTGGCCCGCTGCGGGTGGTCGGCACCCATCTGGGATTGCTGCGGCGCAACCGGCATCGCCAACTGGCCGCGATCATGCGCCATCTTGATCGGCTGAGCGACCTGCCCACGGTGATTGCCGGCGATTTCAACGAATGGGGATCAATGCGGCCGTTGCAAGCCATCACCCACGGCATGACCATCCTAAAATCCGCCCCCAGCTATCCGGCGCCGCGTCCGGTTGCCGGGCTGGATCGCTTCGCCCTCAGCAAAGATCTGCATTTTGAAAAACCCAAGGTGCATCAGGCCAGACCGGCGCGCGTGGCCTCAGATCACCTGCCCGTCTGGGTCGATCTGCTTGCGGCGTGACATTTGGTGCCATGGCCGGCAAATCCGCTTGCCCCCAAGAGGTGACGCAGGTATCAGCGCCGCCCGCTGCCCCCTGTTGCAGCTACCTGTGGCCAACAGCCACGCAGCGGGCTAAACAAGAACGGCACCACATCAGACTGCTGGATGTGATCAGATTTGGGGACAGGAATGAGCGAAACGATCATCTCACGCTGCGAAGCCATGGGCCTGCGGATGACCGAGCAACGCCGCACCATCGCGGCGGTTCTGGAAGAATCGGCGGATCACCCCGATGTGGAGGAACTTTATGCCCGCGCTTCCTCCCGCGATCCCCGCATTTCCATCGCAACCGTCTACCGGACGGTGAAGCTGTTCGAAGAAGCGGGCATTCTGGACAAACACGAATTTGGCGATGGCCGTGCCCGTTATGAAGACGCTGAGCGCGAACATCACGATCACCTGATCGATATGAACTCGGGCGAAGTGATTGAGTTCTGCGATCCCGAAATTGAGCAATTGCAGGAAAAAATCGCTGAAAAGCTTGGCTACCGACTGAAGGGGCATAAGCTGGAACTCTACGGCGTGCCGATCAGCAAACCGCAAAGCTGACCTACCGTCCTGTCGCCTCTTGTCCCTGTGACTGCAAAGCCCTAACAGGGCTGAGGGAGCAGGAGGAGCGCATATCATGAACAATCTGCAGAGCATCGCGCTGATGGTCTTTTCCATGGTGTGTTTCGCCATTGAGGATCTGTTCATCAAACAGCTGACCGGCGTCATGCCCGCAGGTCAGGTCCTGACCCTGCTGGGCGGTGGTGGGGCGTTTTTCTTTGCCCTGATGGCGCGCCGTGAAAGGGCGAGCCTGCTGCCGCCGCTGAAAGGCAATGGCGTGCTCTATCTGCGCACCAGCTGCGAAGGGGTCGCGGCGGTCTTTATAGTGTCAGCCTTGGCGCTTGTGCCCCTGTCGACCTTTGCAACGGTGTTTCAGGCCAGCCCGCTGGCGATCACCCTGGGTGCTGCGCTGTTTCTGGGCGAAACGGTGGGCTGGCGCCGTTGGGCCGCGATCTATGTCGGCTTCCTTGGCGTTTTGCTGATCATCCGTCCCGGCACCACAAGTTTTGACCCTGCCACCCTGCTGGTTCTGGGGGCGGTGGTGACCATTTCGGCCCGCGATGTAATCTCGCGTCGCCTGCCCGCCGCCACCCGATCCTCCGTGGTAGCGTTTCAGGGCTTTGGCTCCCTGCTGATCACCGGGCCCCTGCTGATGCTGTTCATGGGCAACGCGCCGGTTTCCCTCAGCGGGAATGACTGGGGCGTCGCAGCGGTAACGATTTTCTTCGGCATGGTCGGCTATTACGCCATCGTAATGGCAACCCGGATCGGTGATGCCTCGGCGCTGGCGCCGTTCCGCTACACCCGCATGGTCTTCTCCATGGGGCTGGGCATGCTGATCCTGGGCGAACGCCCCGATCTGATGACCTATCTTGGCGCCGCATTGATCATCGGATCCGGGTTTTACACCTACCTGCGTGAACGCCATCTGGCGCGACAGATTCGGAAAAATGTTAGCGCATGACATTTTTGCAAAAATCTTAACGAAAATGTCCCAAATATTGGTCTGATTTTGATCAAACCATTGGGTGATTTCCCCTGATTTTCCGACAATTGCGGGTTTTTCACCACGGGTGGGCGCAAACATGCATCTGCCCCCTTTTCCCCTGTGCCGCAGCGTTCTAAAAGCCGCGTGAACGGTCTTTTTTACAAAGGAAACTGGCCCATGAGCATTATCATCGACATTCACGCCCGCGAGATCCTCGACAGCCGCGGCAACCCCACTGTTGAAGTGGACGTGATCCTGGAAGACGGCACCATGGGCCGTGCGGCCGTGCCCTCGGGCGCCTCAACCGGTGCGCATGAAGCGGTAGAAAAACGCGACGGTGACAAAGACCGCTACCTGGGCAAAGGCGTGTTGGAAGCTGTCGCCGCAGTAAACGGTGAAATTGCCGAAGAACTGGTGGGCATGGATGTCACCGAACAGGTGGCCATCGACCAGGCGATGATCGATCTGGACGGCACCCCGAACAAGGGCCGCCTGGGCGCAAACGCCATCCTCGGCGTTTCGCTGGCTTGTGCCAAAGCCGCCGCGGATTTCACCTCACAGCCGCTGTTCCGCTATGTTGGTGGCACCTCGGCCCGTGTCCTGCCGGTGCCGATGATGAACATCATCAACGGTGGGGAGCATGCCGACAACCCGATCGACATTCAGGAATTCATGATCATGCCTGTTTCTGCGGCCAACATCCGCGAAGCCATCCGCATGGGCGCCGAAGTGTTCCACACCCTGAAAAAAGAACTGTCCTCGGCAGGCTACAACACCGGTATCGGGGATGAGGGCGGTTTTGCCCCGGCGCTGGAAAGCACCCGTGTGGCGCTGGACTTCGTTATGAAGTCGATCGAAAAAGCCGGCTACAAACCCGGTGAAGACATCTACCTCGCCCTCGATTGCGCCTCGTCTGAATACTACAAAGACGGCAAATACGAACTGGCCGGCGAAGGCAAATCGCTGTCCTCCGAAGAAAATGCCCAGTATTTGGCCGACCTCTGCGCCGATTACCCGATCATCTCGATCGAAGACGGCATGGACGAAGACGACTGGGAAGGCTGGAAACTGCTGACCGACAAAATCGGTGACAAGGTGCAGCTGGTTGGTGACGACCTGTTTGTGACCAACCCCGTGCGTCTGGCCGATGGCATCGCACAGGGCGTTGCCAACTCGATGCTGGTGAAAGTGAACCAGATCGGCTCGCTCACCGAAACGCTGAAGGCCGTCGATATGGCCCACCGCGCGCGCTACACCAATGTGATGTCGCACCGCTCGGGCGAAACTGAAGACGCCACCATCGCGGACCTGGCGGTTGCCACCAACTGCGGCCAGATCAAAACCGGCTCGCTGTCGCGCTCGGACCGTCTGGCGAAATACAACCAGCTGATCCGCATCGAAGAAGTGCTGGGCGAAACTGCCGAATATGCTGGTCGTTCGGTCCTGAAGTAAGTTCAGATCACCGAGAAAAGATTGAAAAGGGTGGGCCACGTGCCTGCCCTTTTTTGTTTTAGGGGGGAGGCTGGGACGCCTCCAGCGGGAGTATTTGTGGAACGTTGCAAGGCGGTTTGGTCGCAGCTGCCTGCGGCTTTGGCTGGACCTGCGGCGATCCCGGGCCTAAACCACACGTAAAAACACCAGAGGCCCCATGCAGATCCCATCCCCCGAAAACCAGTTCCAGGCAGACCATGCCGCTTTGATGATGGTGAGCTATGAGCGCCTGCTTGGGCGTCCCTTGGCGGAAAGCGCAGAGGCGCTGTATCACAGTGACGCGGTGGCGCTGAGCCATAACGGAGCCGAGGATCCGGTGCTGACCTATGGCAATCTGACCGCACAAACCCTGTGGGAAATGGGCTGGGACCAGCTGACCACCCTGCCCTCACGGCTGACGGCGGAGCCCGCGCATCGCGCCCAGCGGGACGCTATGTTTGCCGAAATGCGCGCCAAAGGGTTTATCGAGAATTACCACGGCATACGCATCAGCGCCTCGGGCATCCGGTTTGAGATCCGCAATGCGGTGATCTGGCCGCTGTTGGATGCCGCTGGTGTAAAACGCGGCGAGGCTGCCAGTTTTACCGATTGGCGGGTGCTGTAACCCAACGCGCCCGACGGTTACTGAAACCGATCCGGGCGGTAAGGTTTCAGCAGCGGCGCACGGGGATCATCGTTCAGCTCCTCCGCGACAATTTCAGCCACAATCGCCGCCAGCGTTGCGCCGGAGTGCATCACCGACAGGTAGAGCCCCCGCGGGCCGATGGCACCGATCGCTGGCAAGCCATCGCCGGGCACCGGACGTGGTGCGACCATGGCTTGTTCCCATTCAGGGCGCAGCGCTGGGAACAACTCCTGCAACCGTGCTTCGGCATCTGCCAGCAGGGGCATCAGATCCGGGATCGCCTCGGCCGTGTCGCCCTGATGGCCGGGCGAGGTTGGGAACAGCAACCGGCCGCTGGGATCCTGACGCAATTCCAACTGCGGCGTGACGAGGATCTGATCCATGATGCGGGGCAGTGGCCGGCTGCGCATCAGCACACCGGGGCGGGTCAGCATCGGTAGCTTGATCCCAAGCGGGTCCAGCAGTGCCGCCGCGCCAGTACCGGCACAGATCAACACCTGATCGGCGGCAACGGGGCCGCAGGTGGTCTCGACCCCGGCAATCCGGCCGGAGCGTTCGATCAAACCGGTGGCGCGCAGCCCGGCAATGACCCGGGCGCCCTTGGCCTGCGCGGTCTTCAAGAGCTGCGCCACAACTTCACCGGTCTCGGCGGCACCTTCTGCCGGGAACAACAGTGCCTCCTCGGGCGCGGTCGCCAGATCTGGCAGCCGTTTCTTGACCTCAGTGGCCGCCATCAACTCCACCGGATAGCCCAGAGCTCCAAGTTCACGGTGCAGCTTGTGCAGCCCTTCACCCTGTTCTTCCCACCACAGCGCCCCCGGCCAGCGCAGCGACAGTTCCGGCACATCGGCCTTCAGGCGGCGCCAGGCCTCCATGCCCGCAAGACGCAGACGGAAATGATCTTCATCTGCAAAGAAGGACGCATTGAGCCAGCCAAAGCTGCGCCCGGATGCCGCCTGTCCCGGCAGGCCCGCATCCAGAACCGTCACCTCAGCGCCGCGCCGGGTCAGCTGAAACGCCAGCGCAGCCCCAATCAATCCTGCCCCGACAATTGCGATCTTCTGCGCCATCTACTACTCCTGATCTCAGTTACTTCCGAACGCTACAGGTTAGACATGGACGCGCAAGCCATTATCGATCATTTGCAACTGGATCCCCATCCCGAGGGCGGCCATTACCGGCAAACCTGGGTGGCTGAGGCGGGCGAAGATGAACGCGCCGCAGGCACTAGCATCTATTTCCTGCTGAAAGAAGGTGAACAGAGCCTGTGGCACCGGGTGATCGACGCCGCTGAGATCTGGCATTACTACGCCGGGGCGCCGCTGATCCTTTCGATGGCGGCCAGCGAAGACGGCCCGGCGGTGGATCACCTGCTGGGCCCTGATCTGGCCGCAGGTCAGGAACCTCAACTGATTGTGCCGGTGAACCATTGGCAGGCGGCGCGCAGCACTGGCGCCTACACATTGGTTGGCTGCACCGTCTCGCCCGGATTTTTGTTTGAGAAATTCGTGCTAGCGGAGCCGGGGTTTAGCATTCCCGGGTGACGCGATTGGGCAAACCTGCCCCAACGTCACCCCAATGCCGTATTTGCCGCAATCCGCCAAACACCCTAAGTTACCAGGGTATGGACGCTAAGGACCTCATCGACATGCTTGGCCTCTCCCCCCATTCGGAGGGAGGGTACTACGGCAGAACCTGGACGATCCCTGCACAGACTGGCGCGCTGGCAACGACAGTCTACGTTCTGTTTGAGCGGGGCGACGTCACTACATGGCACCGCAAAAGTTCTGACACGCTATGGCATCATTACTATGGCGCGCCCCTTTTGGTGGCCTCATCGCCGACACAGCACGGGCCGCGCCAGGATCGGGTGTTGGGAACGGATTTTGCCGCTGGCGAACGGCCACAAATTCCGGTCGAGCGAGACTATTGGCAACGCATCGAGTGTCTGGGAAATTTTACACTGGCGGGTTCGACTGTGGCACCGGGTTTCCGCTGGGAGGATTTCACTCTAGCCCAGCCGGGTTTTGACATTCCCAAGCTCAAAACGCAGCCGACATAGGCTGCGCCGCCGGTCTTACATGTCAGCTCTGCAAGTGTTGGACCAGCATACGGGTAGAGGGATCCTTGCCATCCGGCACCTCTTCGCCCGACAGCACTGGCCCCAGGGCCAGAGCCAGTTCTTTGCCCAGCTCCACGCCCCATTGGTCATAGGAGTTGATGCCCAGCATCACCCCTTCGACAAAAACGCGATGTTCGTAGAGCGCCACGATCTGACCCAGCACAAAAGGCGTCAGTTTGTCATAGATCAGCGTGGTGGACGGGCGGTTGCCCGGGAACACGCGGTGACGGGCCTGACGGTCCAGCTCATCCCCGGTGAGGCCCTTGGCGGCCATGATTTCTGTCGCCTCGGCCAGTGAACGACCTTTCATCAAGGCTTCGGACTGGGCCAGACAATTGGCGACCAACAGGTGGTGGTGATGGCTCAGATCAGCCTCAAACCCCTGTTTACCGACCATAAATTCGCAAGGCACAATGGCAGTACCCTGATGGATCAGCTGATAAAACGCATGTTGCCCGTTGGTGCCCGGCTCGCCCCAGACCACGGGGCCGCTGACCGATTGCAGATCCGCGCCATCCATGGAAACACGCTTGCCGTTGCTCTCCATCTCCAGCTGCTGCAGATAGGCGGGCAGCCGTTCCAGTCGCTGTTCATAAGGCAACACCGCGCGGGTGGCATAGCCCAGCCCCTGATGATGCCACATGCCAACCAGCGCTAGCAGTACCGGCAGGTTCTGACGCAGATCCGCTTTGCGGAAATGATCGTCCATCGCGCGGGCACCGGCCAGGAAGTCTGCAAAATTTTCAGGACCAATGGCGATCATCAGGCTCAGCCCGATCGGCCCCCACATGGAGTAGCGGCCGCCGACCCAATCCTCAAACCCAAAGACACGGGAGGCATCGATGCCAAAATCAGCGGTCTTTTCGGCTGAGGTGGACAGGGCCGCAAACTGGGCGCCGGGGTCCGCGACCAGTGCTTCCATCCAAGCCTTGGCTGAGGCCGCATTGGTCATGGTTTCAATCGTGGTGAAGGTTTTTGACGCCACGATCACCAGCGTGGTTTCCGGGTTCAACCCTTTCAGCACATCGGCCAGATGTGCCCCATCGATGTTGGAGATGAAATGACACCGCGGCCCGTTGCAATAAGGCGCCAGCGCTTTCACCGCCATCACCGGACCCAGATCCGAGCCACCGATGCCGATGTTTACCACATCAGTGATCTTGCCGCCCTGCCCGATATAGCTGCCGTCGCGCACTGCATTGGCAAACTCTGCCATTCGGTCACGGGTGGCCCGCACACCGAGGATGACATTTTCGCCATCGACCTCAACCACGGTGCCAAAGGCTGCGCGCAGGGCGGTATGCAGCACAGCGCGCCCTTCGGTCTCATTGATTTTGGCGCCGGAAAACATCGCATCGCACTTTTCGGCCAACTCGGCGCGCTCGGCCTCGGCCAGCAGGAACTCCAGCGCATCGCGATCAAGATTGGTTTTGGAATAGTCAAACAACAGGCCATCGGCGTGGGTCGAAAACGCCATGGCGCGCCCGGCATCTTTGAAGAGATCCAGAATATGACGGCCCTGCGTGCGCTTGGCGTGGCTGGCAAGTGTCTGAAAGTCCATTGTGTCGCGTCCTATCTTGGCGTTTTGATCGGCAGGTGGTTCAGCGGCTGTTACGGCGCCCAATGCACCGTTGCATTGTCCAGAATGGCGCGCACCGGAGCCTCTTCTGCCGTCAGATGACGGGCCCGTTCCAGCGCCTCTTTCTTATCATCGCCCATGATGACAATGTGAAGGTTAATTGCATCACGCAGCACATGGGCCGACAGTGAAATCCGCTGTTCTTCCAGACCTTCGGCGCGCATCGGAACCAGAATAGGCGCATAGGCGTCCAGCGCCAAACGCAGGTTATCGCCACGTGGGAACAGCGAGGCGGTGTGCATATCCGCCCCCATCCCCAAAAGCGCGACCGAAATCGGCAATTTCGGCTCAATCGCTGGCGCCAGTTTGGCCACCATATCCTCGGGCGCGTCAGCCTCGGCATAAAGCGGCACCATAGAGGCGGCGCTGGCGTGATCGGTCAACAGACGTTCGCGCACCAGTTTGGTGTTGGAACGCGGATGATCCTCTGGCACCCAACGTTCATCGCTCAGCATCACGTCAACCCGGCTCCAGTCCAGATCGGCCGCGCAAAGATCGTCAAAAATCGGCCCCGGCGTCGTGCCGCCCGGCACCACAAGGGTCACACGATCTTCGTGATGCAGAATGCTCGCCAGTTCGCCCGCCAGTTTGTTGGCCAGATCAATCGCCAGCATATCGCGGTCAGGATATTCAACAAAGTTCATGAGCGGATCTCCCTCCAGCGGCGACCATCCTGGTGCATCATCGCCAGTGAATCCTCAGGTCCAGCGCTGCCGCTGTCGTAGCTTTCGGGCCGGTCGCCACGGGCTTCCCAGCCGTCGATGATCGGATCGGTCCAGGCCCATGCGGCCTCCACCTCATCGCCGCGCATGAACAGCGTCTGGTTGCCCCGGATCACATCCATGATCAGCCGTTCATAAGCATCTGTCACAACCTCTGCCTCTGGTCCCAAAGCCTCGGAGAAGGTCATGTCCAAAGGCACGTCTACCAGACGCATGCCGCCCGGCCCCGGTTCCTTGATGGTCACATCCAGATCGATGCCCTCATTGGGCTGCAACCGGATCGACAGGGTGTTGCGGTGACGGCCGGCATCCTCATCAAAAATCGAATGTGGTGTTTCTTTGAAGACCACAGCAATTTCGCTGGCGCGCGCCTTCATCCGTTTGCCGGTGCGCAGGTAGAACGGGGTGCCAGCCCAACGCCAGTTGGACACATGCACCTTCATCGCCACAAAGCTTTCGGTTTTTGACTGGCCGTTATGCACATCGTCGAGGTAGCTGGTGCGGTCCCCATCCGCCTTGTACTGGCCGCGCACAATGTCGCCCGGTTCCACCGGATCCAACGCGCGGATCACTTTCAGCTTTTCATCGCGCACCGCATCGGGGTCAAACTTCGCCGGCGGCTCCATTGCGATCAGACACAGAAGCTGCATCAGGTGGTTTTGCACCATGTCCCGCATTGCGCCCGAGCGGTCATAGTATTCACCCCGCCCCTGCACACCGACGGTTTCGGCCACCGTGATCTGAATATGGTCCACATATTGGCTGTTCCACAGCGGTTCAAACAGCATATTGCCAAACCGGATCGCCATCAGGTTCTGCACGGTTTCTTTGCCCAGATAGTGGTCAATACGGTAGATCTGGCTTTCGTCGAAATGGGCGGCCAGCGATGTGTTCAGCGCCTTGGCGGTTTCCAGATCCCGGCCAAAGGGTTTTTCCACCACAATCCTCGTGTCCGGATCGACCATTCCATTGCCGTGCAGCCGCTCTGCCAAAGCGCCAAACAGGCTGGGCGCGACCGAGAAGTAGAAGGCGCGTACCTTGCCGTCGCGCATTTTACCGGCCAGTTCTTTCCAGCCATCGGTGCCCATGGCGTCAACTTTGACGTAATGCAGCGCGGCCAGAAAGCCCTTCAGCTGATCGGCATCAGGTTTTGGGCCCGGGTTGAATTCAGCCAGCGCGTCCTTCACCAGTTTTTGAAACGCCGCATCATCCATGTCCGAGCGCGCGGCGCCGATGATCTGTGATCCCTCGGGCATCTGGCCGGCACAATACCGGCGAAACAGGGCAGGAAGAATTTTGCGGCGGGCCAGATCCCCGGTTCCGCCAAAAATGACCAGATCAAAGGGATCGACTGGGATGACACGCGAGACCATGAAACTATCCTTGTCAGCGCCTGCCAACCTGCGAAAGCCAGCAAGCTAATTGTGAGTATGTTAGCGCTATCGACGCCCTGATACTTTATCCCTGCGCCACAGTCTAGCATTCAATCCATTTATCGTCGCTGAATTGAATTATCACAATGGCGTCAGCCATATGTGACGCCCTTTCGCTGCCGAAACGTGGCATGTAAGGTCCCAGCAAGACGTAGTGATGAGGGCGAAATGAAGGATTCCCAAACAGTTGCCGCCAATGAAGGCAAATTCATTGACCCCCGGCTGACCGCTGACGGGCAGGCCCGCGCCCATGTCGCCCTGTCCAACCCCGATACGCTGTGGTTCAACACCGGCACGCTGTGCAACATCACCTGCGCCAATTGCTACATCCTCAGTTCGCCCACCAATGACGCGTTGGTTTATCTGACGGTGGCCGAGGTTGAGGATTACCTGAACCAGCTGGAAGAGCGGCGCTGGAACGTGCGTGAAATCGCCTTCACCGGTGGCGAGCCGTTTATGAACCCCGACATGCTGGCGATGACCGAAGCGGCGCTGCGCCGTGGTTATGAGGTGCTGATCCTGACAAATGCGATGCTGCCAATGATGCGCAAACGCATGCGCGAAGGTCTGGTGCGGCTGAACACCACCTTCCCCGGCAAGCTGACCTTGCGGATTTCGCTGGATCACTGGGACGCTGAGGCGCATGACGCAGAGCGCGGCAAAGGCGCCTTTGAAAAATCTCTAACCGGTATGGATTTCCTGCGTGACAACAATGTGCAGATGGCTGTCGCGGGCCGGGCGCTCTGGCACGAAAGCGATGCCGCCGCCCGCGCGGGCTATGCCGCGATTTTCAAGGCACGCGGCTATCAGATCGATGCGGACAACCCGGCCCAATGCGTGCTGTTCCCCGAAATGGATATGAGCGCCGAAGTGCCTGAAATCACCGAGGCCTGCTGGGGCATCTTGAACAAATCGCCTGACAGCGTGATGTGCGCTTCATCTCGTATGGTGGTGAAACGCAAAGGCGCGGCCAGCCCCACCGTGCTGAGCTGCACCCTGCTGCCCTATGACGAGCAGTTTGAAATGGGCACCACCCTAGCCGAAGCTGAGGCCGATATTGCCCTGAACCACCCCCATTGCGCCAAGTTCTGCGTCTTGGGCGGGGCCAGCTGTTCTGGCTGATTAGGCTATAGGTTTGAGGATTAAGGGGCTTTGCCCCTCGCCGCGCTGCGGCTCACCCCAGAGTATTTTTGGAACGATGAAAGCGCCGGTTCCCGCGTGATCAACCGGGGTGGCTGACCGTGCCGCCCCCAACAAGCGCCGAGACGCCGGTGGTTTCGGGGCTGGAGGTCGGCAGCCCCTTGGCAACACGGATCGCCAGATAGGCAAAGGCCTGCGCCTCCAACATGTCACCATCCAGCCCGACAGCCTCAACCGGTTTGACCGGGCAATCGATCCCCGCTTGCAACATCTGCATCATGACCGGATTGTGCCGCCCACCACCAGTCACCAGGATCTGTGACGGTTTACTGGGGCAATGATCCAGCGCCAACATCACCGCCGTGGCCGCCATGCCGGTCATCGTCGCCGCCGCATCGGCATCGCCCAATTCGCGCACCAGATCCAGCATGTCTGCAAAGGCATCGCGGTCGAGCGACTTTGGCGGGATCTTGGGGAAATAGGCATCATCCAGAAACAGCTCCAACGCGCCATCAACCACTTCGCCCTGCGCCGCCAAGGCACCGTCCTTGTCATAGGACAAGCCGCGCCGCTGCTGCATCAGATCATTGATCGGTGCATTGGCGGGGCCAGTGTCAAAGGCCAGCAACGCGCCGGGCTCCTCCGGGGAGGATTTGCGCGGATCAACCCATGTGATGTTGCCCACGCCACCAAGATTGAGAAAACACAAAGGCGCCGTCGCCCCGATCCACTTGGCACAGGCGAAATGAAAGAACGGCGCCAGCGGCGCGCCCTGCCCGCCCAGACGCACATCGGCCGAGCGGAAATCCCAGGCCACCGGCAGCCCCAGACGTGCCGCCAATGCTGCGCCATCGCCCGCCTGATGGGTGCCACGCCCGCCGGGATCATGCGCCAGGGTCTGCCCATGAAAGCCGACCAAAGCGGCGCCCTCAAACCCGGACAGCAATTCAGCATGGGCGTGCACACAAAGCTCCGCCACCTCCGCAACGCCGGCCTCCCCGGGCCAGCGCCCTAATCCTGCGCGCAGAACCGCCTGTTCCGCGTCGGAGTAGGCGCGATAGCCACTGTCCCCAAAACCCAGGATCGCATGACCGTCGCTTTGCAGCATCGCCGCATCCACACCATCCAATGACGTGCCTGACATCGCCCCCAGCGCCCAGATCGGCGCGTCTTTTGCCTGCTCCTGCATTCGCCCCTCACAGCCCTCACTGCAAAACCCCTGAAAGGGTGCAAATTCACACCTTCCCCCTTGGGTAGATGCAGCTTATACACACGGGCGCAAAGCTGTAAGGGACAAAAGCAATGACCTACCACCCCAAATCGGATTTCATGCGTGTCATGATGGAGCGCGGCTTTATCGCTGACTGCACCGATTATCAGGCACTTGACGAAGCGCTGTGTGAGGGTGTGGTTCCCGCCTATATCGGCTTTGATGCCACGGCAAAATCGCTGCATGTCGGATCGCTCATCCAGATCATGATGCTGCGCTGGCTGCAGAAAACCGGCCATAAGCCAATCACCCTGATGGGCGGCGGCACCACCAAGGTGGGCGACCCGTCGTTCCGCGCGGATGAACGCCCGCTGTTGGATGAGGCCGCGATCAACGACAACATCAGCGGCATCAAACAGGTCTTTGCCAAATACATTGACTACTCGGATGCCGACAACGGCGCCTTGATGCTGAACAACGCCGAATGGCTGGATGGGCTGAACTACCTGGAATTCCTACGCGACATTGGCCGCCACTTCTCGGTCAATCGGATGCTGTCATTTGAATCGGTGAAATCGCGCATCGACCGCGAACAATCGCTGAGCTTCCTTGAGTTCAACTACATGATCCTGCAGGCCTATGACTTCCTGGAGCTGAACCGCCGCTACGGCTGCCTGCTGCAGATGGGCGGCTCGGACCAATGGGGCAATATCGTCAACGGCATCGACCTGACCCGCCGGGTGATCGACAACCAGATTTTTGGCCTCACGTCGCCGCTGCTGACCACCTCGGAAGGCAAGAAAATGGGCAAGTCGGCGGATGGCGCCGTCTGGCTCAACGCCGATATGCGCAGCCCTTATGAGTTCTGGCAGTTCTGGCGCAACACCACCGATGCCGATGTTGGCCGCTTCCTGAAGCTCTACACCGAACTGCCGGTCGAGGAATGCGACCGCCTCGGCGCGCTTGAAGGTCAGGAGATCAACGACGCCAAAGTGATCCTCGCCAATGAGGTGACCACCCTGTGCCACGGCGCAGAAGCTGCAGCCGCTGCCGAAGCAACTGCACGTGAGGTCTTTGAAAAAGGCGGTGTCGGTGATGACCTGCCCACGCTGGAGCTCTCTGCCGCAGAACTGGGCGATGGTATCTCCATCGTGCAGCTGATCGTGAAATCCGGCCTCGCCAAATCCGGCAAAGACGCCAAACGCCTGATCAAGGAAAACGGCGCCAAGCTGGATGATGAAAACCTGACCGACGCCGGCCTGATGGTAGACGCCGCGAAGCTGGCACAGCCGATCAAGCTATCCGCAGGCAAGAAGCGTCACGCGCTGGTAAAACTGGCCGACTAAGCGCCGGAGAGGTTGGAAATTGAGAACGCCCGCACCTTGGTTGGTGCGGGCGTTTTTAGGTTGGGTAAAAGCGATGAACGATAAGGGCGAAGAGGTTGATCGCCCATCTAGACGCTACAAATGTGTGTTCGGTGAACAACACTCTAACCTACCACATTCTCACTAAGGTTGGTTTTATAGGTGAGCTTCGACTTTAACTAGATTATTTGAGCCCTTTAGATCTCACCGAAAAGGGTGGGAGTAACTTGCATTGTGAATACTGCTTTGGAGATATTTCGTTTGATAGAGTTCCATATTAATCAAAGCAACGTGTACCTTGAATACGCGCCCGACTTCGGAAATGATCCCTGGGTCCTCCGCAGCCTAAAGGCCTCGGGTAAAGTCCGTATTAGTCGAATATTTAGATTCAAACGTAAAGACCTCTTAGATGGCGATCGGATCCTCGAACAGAGATTAAATCAAGATAATGAATTTGACGATCAGATCGATTTGATTTTTGCGTTCGCAAAGACCAGACACGGTTATCATCGGATTAAAGGTCGACATTTGGGGATCCGAAACGATGTCTGGCTGCAACAAGGTGCCGTTAACTTAGAACGAAAAACATTTGTTGCGGAGAGAAACATAAATATTTTTAACAGGATTGCGGAACTGAAAGATGATAGCAGCCCAATAGTCATTGGGGACCCTGAAGACAAAGCAGGAGCTATCTCGCCAGAAATATTTGCTGAACTGTTAGCTAAGTTTCCGAATACAGGCGAGATGAAGCGCTATGCATCCGCCCGTGTCGAAAAAGTCATTGGTGAGACACTCCAACCGATGCAAAGCGCACGGGAGGCTTACGAACGCTATCTTGATCGCCGTGTTTCAGTTGTCGCGAAGCAACCGCTTGAACAGGCAGTCCTGCTTGAAGCCGAAATTCAAAAATATGAGTATTTACGGGACCTCATGAAGCAATGGCTTAAAGAAGAAACCGATCACAGCGAAGCTGATTGGCAGCGCATGATCACGAAGATAATTTTACTTCTTTTCCCGAAATACATTGCAGTTTTGGAAAGTGTTCCAGTTAAAGACGACTACTCGAGTTCGTCAGGATCGAAGACTCGCCAGATCGATCTCTGTCTTGTTGATGCAAGCGGTACTCTCGACGTTATCGAGATTAAGAAGCCTTCCGCTGCCGAAGTCCTTGGTCGAACACTTTATCGAGATAATTTTATACCCACTCGTGAATTGACTGGCGCTATAGTACAGACTGAAAAATACCTTTTTCACCTTTCGAAATGGGGCACGAAGGGCGAGGAGCAGCTCACAAGGAAGTTTGAATCCCAACTTCCTAATAAACTCTCAATCCGGATTGCAAACCCTAAAGGAATGATCATTATGGGAAGGGCGCCCACCGCTCGTTCCGTGAAAGGACAGGCGCGTGATCACCAGCTCGATCTTGAGGTCATAAAAAGGCAATACGCCAACATAGTCGACATCCTGACATACGATGACTTACTTACTAGGTTAGATAACGTAGTTACATCGCTACAACGCCGCAAAAAGCTTAATGCGAGACAAGTATAAAGACTGGATCAGGCCCACTCACTACGGACAATGTCAGTGATTACCTCTACTCCGCCGCAGGCAGCTTCAGCGCCTTCGCCTCAGCGCGGCTCAACTGCGCACCTTGTTTGCGCTTCAACAACTCGTCGCGTGCCTTTTCATACTGCGGGTCTTGCCAGAACATCAGGCAGCCGTTGCAGCCGCGGCCGCAGCAACCTTCGACGCCGACGCGGTTGGTTTTGTGCCGCCGTTCCGCGGCCCCTTCCCCGATGGCGTCAACCAGCTTGTCGCGTGACCGGTCATAGGCTTTGGGGCGATCTTTGCCGGACGCTTCAATCCCCTGCACCACCTTATCCAGTTTGATCCGGGCCCATTGCTCATCCGTCAGGGCGCGTTCTTTGCGCATCACGGTGTATTCCGGGAATTGCGCACGCAGCCAATCCGTATCCTCATGATCAAACAGCGCAAAGGGCACCCGGATCACCGTCTTGGTGGAGCCATGAATGACCTCCTTGCGCGCGCCCGTGGCGGCCTCTTCAAAGTCATACATCCGCAACAGCACCGTGTCCCGCGCGATGGGCGAGACGAACTCCAACACATCGCCCGCTTCCAGCTTGTTTTTCACTTCGATCAGGAAGGCATCCGCCGCCACCCCGACAACCACACCGGCGTATTCCCACTGGGCAATGGCGGCAGTGTGTTCATAATTATGCGCGTGATTGGTCAGCCGCCCCTCATGGAAGGCCAGCGTGTAGCCGCGGTTCCCGACGGTTTCCAGCTCCGCCATATAGGGTTTCGGATCCCAGCCTGCGGGGTCGGCGTAGTAGGCTTCAATGGCCATGCGGTAGGCGCGCGCCACAATGGCGCAGTAGTATTCGGATTTGCCGCGCCCTTCGACCTTCAGGCAATCCACGCCGATCTTCAGATAATCATCCAGTTTCGGCATGATACACAGATCGCGCGAGTTCATGATGTAGCTGCCGCACCCATCCTCCTCGATCGGCATCAGCTCCCCAGGGCGGCACCCTTCTTCCAGCAAAAATTCAAACATATCAATATTTTCAGGGGTAATATTGAGATCTTCAACCGTGCCGTCCTTCAGCCGCATCCGCACCTGATAGTTCCAGCGGCAGGAGTTGGCGCAATTGCCCTGATTGGCGCCGCGTTCAGCCATGAAATTGCTGAGCAGACAACGCCCCGAATAGGTCATGCACATGGCGCCGTGCACAAAGGCCTCCAGCTTCACATCCGGGCACTTTTCGCGGATTTCGGCCAGTTCAGGGAAGGAGACCTCACGCGCCAGAACCACCAAAGCGGCGCCCTGATCCTGCCAGAAATCCACCGACAGCCAAGAACAGACGTTCGCCTGGGTCGAAATATGCAGCGGAATTTCCGGCGCGTGTTTCTTTACATAGGTAAAGACGCCGGGGTCCGCGATGATCAACCCGTCGGGCTGCACCTTGCGGATGGTTTCGATGTACTCATCCAGCTTCGGCACGTCTTTGTTGTGACTGAACAGGTTCAGCGTCAGATAGGCGCGTTTGCCATGGGCGTGGCAAAACGCGACGCCCTCGATCACCTCTTCCAGCGAAAACTGCGATTTGGTGCGTAGGCTCATATCCGGCGTGCCGAGGTAAACGGCATCAGCGCCATAGAGCACAGCCATTTTCAACTTGCGCAGGTTGCCTGCGGGCATCAGCAGTTCGGAACGTCTCATCTGGGCCTCTCCTTGCGGGACAAGAGGGCCTGATAAACGAATTTCAGCCAGAGAAAACAGGTGTTTTCGCTGTATCTTTACCAGATCATTACCAGCAGATCAGCGCGCCGCCAGCGCCTCTTCCAGAACCGATTTAACCACAGCGCGATCCACCTCGGATGTGACAAAGGCCTGCCCGATGCCGCGGGCCATGATGTAGTTGATCCTGCGATCCTTGACCTTCTTGTCCTGGCTCATCAGATCAATCAGCGCTTCTGCATCCGGTAGATCGCCGGGGATGTCTTTCAGATCCACTTTCATACCCATGCGGGACAGGTGTTCGCGCACACGGCTGGGATCTTCCTGACTGCACAGACCCAGACGCGAGGACACTTCAAACGCCAGCGCGCAGCCGATGGCAACGCCTTCACCGTGCAGCAGGCGATCAGAATACCCCGTCGCCGCCTCCAGCGCGTGGCAGAAGGTATGTCCCAGGTTCAACAGGGCACGATCGCCCTGCTCAGTCTCATCCCGTGCGACGATATCCGCCTTCATCTCAACCGAGCGTTTGACCGCATAGATCCGCTTGACCATGTCCCCTACGGCAGCATCTTCGGCGTTGGCTTCCAGCCAGTCAAAAAACGCCGCGTCGCCCAGCAACCCGTATTTCACCACCTCGCCGTAGCCGGCAAGGAAATCCCGTTTGGTCAGCGTGCCCAGCACCTCGGTATCGGCCAGCACCAGTGAGGGCTGATGGAACGCGCCAATCAGGTTCTTGCCCTGGGGCGCGTTGATGCCGGTTTTGCCGCCGACCGAACTGTCCACCTGTGCCAGCAGGCTGGTCGGGATCTGCACAAAGCGCACACCACGCCGCATCACTGCGGCGGCGAAGCCCACCAGATCGCCAATCACACCACCGCCAAACGCAATAACAACATCGTTGCGTTCAATCTTCTCCGCCAGCAGCCATTCCACCGCACGTTCGAAATGCGGCCAACTTTTGGTGGATTCCCCCGCTGGCAACTGCAGGGAAACCATTTCAATATCAGCCGCTTGCAAGCCGGACTTCAACGCATCAAGGTGCAATGCCGCAACATTTTCATCGCTGATCACCGCAACCTTCTTGCGCCGCAGCAACGGCGCAATTAACTCACCCGACCGCGCAATCAGACCGGGACCAACCAGCACATCATAGGCGCGTTCCCCTAACGGAACATGAACGGTTTCAACGGTCGCAGCGGTCATTTCGGCATCTCCAACACATCTGGGCGCGTCACCAGCGCCTCAACAACTTTGTCACGGGTCATTTCGATGGAATAACTTGGTTCCACCGGAACCTTCAGATCCGCCATCGCGTAAATCGGGGCGCGTTTTTCGTATATTTCCGAAAGGGTTGCAAAGGGATCTTCGGTTTTCAGAAGGGGCCGCGTGTCTTTATGTTTGACCCGGTTCCACAGCAGTTGCAGATCCGCCTTCAAACAGACCGCCACACCTTTTTCAGAAATCATTTCCCGGTTCCGCTCGGCCAGAAAGGCACCGCCGCCGGTTGACAAAACGCAAGGCGCCGCGCTCAGCAGACGCTCAATCACCTGGGTTTCTTTTTGGCGAAAGAAAGCTTCGCCATCGCGGGTGAAAATCTCAGCGATTTCCATGTTCGCCGCAGTGACAATTTCAGCATCCGAATCGAGGAAAGGTACCCCAAGCTTGGCCGCCAAGGCCTTGCCCACAGCCGTTTTTCCGGCCCCCATCATGCCCACCAGCACAACCGTTTTCTTCAGCTTCCACGCCATGATGCCCCGCCCTTCGGCCAACCTCTGCCGTTTTTTCGATTTCCCGTCTGAATGACGTGATCTTGCGAAAAAGGCCAGTTATAAGTGAAAGAAAATCATCAACAACGGGCAGCAGGACTATGGGGCGTCTTATCAAATGGCTTTTCATCTTAGCGGTGGTGGCAGCGGTGGCCTTGGTGGCCTACGCCTATATCGGGCCGTGGCTGGGGGCTGACTTCTCCCCCAACCAGGAGGAAATCCGACAACAGGTGATTCTGGATGCGGGCTAAACAGCGGCGGCTTTGGCTGACGACAGCGCTGGGGGTGACTCTGGCCATGACAACAGCCGCTGAGGCGCAGGAACCCTTGTCGGCCATCGACTGGCTGAACGATCCGGTGACCGCGCCCGTGATTGATGCTGACCGGCTGAGCGAACCGCCGGTGTCTGAGGGGGCGATGATCCCCGATGTGGCTGTTGCGCCGCTGGGACAGGTCACCAATGACGCGGTGGGCCTCTTGTCCTCTAAGGTGACCGGCCTGCCCGCAGATCTGTGGCAGTATTCCGCGACCACCTCCTTGATTGAACTGTTGCGCGCGCAAGAGGTGACTGCGTTGCCCTCGATGCAGGCGTTGTTTTACACGCTCTTGCTGGCTGAGGCAGAAGCGCCAGCGGATTCCACCAACAGCAGTCTGTTGCTGCAGGGCCGTCTGGATGCCCTGCTGGAGCTGGGCGCGGTTGAGGCTGTGCAGGCCCTGCTGGATCGCACAGGGGCCGGTGACAAGCCGCTGTTTTCACGCTGGTTTGACGCCACGCTCTTGACCGGTGACGAAGATCTGGCCTGTGACAAGCTGATGGGGGCGCCGCACCTCAGCCCGTCCTATGCGGCGCGGGTCTTTTGCACTGCGCGCAGTGGCGATTGGAACACCGCGGCGCTGACATTGGCCACCGGGGATGCGCTGGGGCTGGTGAGCGAACAGGAAATGGCGCTGTTGCAGCTATTCCTGGATCCGGAGCTGTTTGAAGGTGACCCGCTGCCGCATCCGCCCGTACGTCCGTCGCCGCTGATCTTCCGCCTGCGCGAAGCAGTGGGGGAAGCGCTGCCAACAGCGCCGCTGCCCCGCGCCTTTGCGGTGGCGGATCTGCGCGGCACAGTCGGCTGGAAAGCCAAGATTGAAGCGGCGGAACGTCTGGCCCAAACCGGGGCACTGGCACCAAATCGGCTGCTGGGTATCTATTCAGAGCGGCTGCCCGCTGCCTCGGGCGGGATCTGGGACCGGATCGATGCGGTGCAGCGGTTCGATATTGCGCTGAAGGCGCGTGATGCCAGCGCGGTCGCCCGGACCCTGCCCAAAGCCTTCACCGCCATGCAGGTGGCGCGGCTGGAGGTGCCCTTTGCCAAGCTCTACGCCGAGGAGCTGATCAAACTGCCGCTCACTGGCGAAGCGGCACAGCTGGCCTATCACGTGGCGCTTCTATCGCCGTCTTATGAAACCGCGGCGCAATCCCTGGGCGCCGCCCTGCCCGACCAGGCCTTCCTGACCGCGCTGGCCAAAGGTCAGCCGGGATCTGTGCAGGCGCGCAGCGATGTGGAGCGCGCGATTGTTCAGGGTTTTGCAGGTCTGGCCCTGCCAGAGGTGTTTGTCCCGGATATGGCCGACCGTCGTCTGGGCGAAGTGATCCTGCGCGCGATGCTGCTTTATCAGCGCGCCATCGCCGGTGAGATCCGCGAACTGCCCATCGCGCTGGCCACCTTCCGCGCCGTGGGGCTGGAAGACACCGCGCGTCAGGCTGCGCTACAGGCCCTGCTGCTGGAGCGGGGGTTCTGATGGCCACTGATCACCCGATGTCGCACTGGATCTCCGCCTTTTTGGAGGCGCAGGCAGCTGAGTTGGGCGCAGCGGAAAACACGCTGGCCGCCTATGGCCGGGATCTGCTGGGCTTCAGCCAGTTTCTGGAGGCCGCGCAGCAGACATTTGCAACGGTCACCCGCGATCAGATCGAAAGCTATCTGATCGAATGTGAGGCCGAAGGGCTGTCCACCTCCACCCGGGCGCGGCGACTGTCATCGATCAAACAGTTGTTTCGCTTCGCCTTTGAGGAAGGCTGGCGCACCGACAATCCGGCAATCCAAATCTCCGGTCCCGGCCGCAGCAAGAAACTGCCCAAGACCCTCAGCGAGGAAGAGGTGGACCGTCTGCTGTCAGCAGCACGCTGTGACACGCAAGGCACCGCGGCCCGGCTGCGCAACACCTGCCTGATGGAGCTGCTCTACGCCACGGGCATGCGGGTTAGTGAACTTGTCTCACTGCCTGTCAGCGCCTGCCGGGGGGATCCGCGGGTGCTGCTGATCAAAGGTAAGGGCGGCAAGGAACGGATCGTGCCGCTGTCACCGCCTGCGCGGGATGCCTTGGCGGAATGGCTGCTGGAACGCGATGCCAAGGAAACCCTGGCGCGGCAGGAAAAGGGCACACCGAACAGCCTGTTCCTGTTTCCAAGCACCGGCAAGCTGGGGCATCTGACCCGGCACCGCTTCTTCCAGCTGATCAAGGACTTCGCCGTGCGCGGCGGCGTCAGCCCGTCAAACGTCACGCCCCACACCCTGCGCCATGCCTTTGCCACCCATCTGCTGTCCAATGGCGCCGACCTGCGGGTGATCCAAACCCTGCTGGGGCATGCTGATCTGGCCACCACGGAAATCTACACCCATGTGCTGGAAGACCGGCTGAAAGAGCTCGTGCTGGAACACCATCCGCTGGCAGAAGAGTGAAAATGCCGCCCCGCGCGCCCTGATGCCCCTTGAACGGGGGCGCACACCACCCCATAACCGGTTAGAGCGTATGGGATTTGCCTAACGCAGGATAGATCGGGGATCTCTTCACATGGACGACAGCGCCATTGTCATCGATAGCGCCTTTTGGACCACAGCCGGGGCCATTTTGTTCCTGCTGGTTTTGTCAGGACTGTTTTCGGGTTCGGAAACCGCGTTGACGGCGGCCTCACGGGGCAAGCTGCGCAGCCAGGCAGATAAGGGATCGCGCGGTGCCGCTCGGGCCTTGCGGATCACCGAAGACAATGAGCGGCTGATCGGCTCGGTCCTGCTTGGCAACAACCTTGTGAATATCCTTGCCACCTCCCTCGCCACGGCGCTGTTCACACGGCTGCTGGGCGAAAGCGGCGTGGCACTGGCCACTTTGGTCATGACGCTTCTGGTGCTGATCTTTGCAGAAGTGCTGCCAAAAACCTACGCGATCACCAACCCTGAAGCGGCCGCCGCCAAAGCATCGCCCTTCATTGCCATAGTGATCACCGTCTTTGCCCCCGTGGTCAGCGCGGTGCGCTGGCTGGTGCGTGCAGTTTTGCGGGTGTTTGGCGTCAAAACCGACCCCGACAGCCACATTCTTGCCGTGCGTGAGGAAATCGCCGGCGCGCTGCAGCTGGGCCGCTCCGAAGGTGTTGTGGAAAAAGAAGACCGTGACCGCATCCTTGGCGCGCTGGATCTGGGGGATCGCGCGGTGGATGAGATCATGTTGCACCGCAGTCAGATCGAAATGATCAATGCTGACGATGATCCTGAAACCATCGTGGCACAGTGTATGGACAGCCCGCACACCCGCCTGCCGCTGTGGCGCAACGACCCCGATAACATCATCGGCGTGGTCCATGCCAAAGAGCTGCTGCGTGCCATCCACAAACGCGCCTTCGGGCCAGAGGCCGGCGGGCTCAAAGACTTTGACATCGGATCCGTCGCGATCCCGCCCTACTTTGTGCCGGATACCACCACGCTGGACGACCAGATGCGTCAGTTCCTACGCCGCCGCGCCCATTTTGCGCTGGTGGTGGATGAATATGGCTCGCTCGAGGGGCTCATCACCCTTGAGGATATTTTGGAAGAAATCGTGGGTGAGATCACCGACGAATATGATGACGAAGCCGAACATATGGCGCAGAAAACCAAGGACGGGCAGTTCATGGTTGACGGGGCGATGACCATCCGCGATCTGAACCGCGCGCTGGAATGGAACCTGCCTGATGATGAGGCCAACACCATCGCTGGTCTGGTCATTCATGAGGCCCAGATGATCCCGACGGTTGGTCAGGTCTTCTCCTTCCACGGTTTCCGCTTCCGGGTGATCGAACGGCAGGACAACCGGGTCACCAAGCTGAAGATCGGCAAGATTTGAGCCGGGCAATCCTGATCCTGGCGGCTGGCGCCTCCTCCCGGATGGGTGTGGGGCGCGATAAGCTCATGGAACAGATCGGCGGCACCGCATTGCTGCGCCTCACCTGCGACAAAGCGCTTCGCTGTGGATTGCAGGTTTTCGCCTGCGTCCCCAGCAAAACCCATGACCGGGCTGCACTATTGCCCGAAGGCGTAAGTGCCATCCCGGTGCCAAATGCAGCGGAGGGCATGAGCGTTTCGCTGGCGACAGGCATTGCAGCCCTGCCCGATCACATCAGCGATGTGATGGTCCTGCCTGCGGATATGCCAGACCTCAGCGCCGCGGATCTGGCGCAGGTTTGGGCGGAACACCGGCAAGGTCAGATCACCCGTGGGGCCAGCAGCGCTGCAAAACCGGGCCATCCGGTGATCTTCCCGCGCGAATGTTTTGCAGATCTACGCCAACTGTCTGGCGATGAAGGTGCGCGGTCCGTGGTCAAATCCTATGCCGGTCAGGTCCATCTGGTGCCCTTGCCGGGGCAAAACGCCCTGACCGATCTGGACACGCCTGAGGCCTGGGCAGACTGGCGCGCCAAGGCGGGCGGGCGTTAAGAAAACAGAACTCGCACTTCGCGGCTGCTCAATGTGGGTCGTGCGGCATCATACGCTTCGGCGACCGCCACTTCCGGGAACAGCGCCAACAGTTCGTCGCGCTGCGCTTGATCCATACCCGCGAGAGTCAGATCACCGGGCTGGAAACTTTCACTCCAGGCGCCGTCACTCAGCACGATCTGATGGCGGTCAAACATCAGGTGGATATAGGTCACAGGTGCGGCGGCGCGCTGTTCGACCCCGTCAAGGCAGGTCAACTGGATGGCAGGCACCAGCACCTCATCCTCGCCAAACCAAAGCGCCACCTGCGGGCCCGAAATCAACATACGGTGCTGCGGTGACACCAGCAGATCGCGCTGCGGCACCCCCGCCCCCAAGGTACCTGCCGGAATGTGGACTGGGCGCAATTCCGGCGCGGTCAACTGATCCTGTCGGGTCAGACGCCGCTGACCCACCCAGCGGATCGGTTGGAAATGATCATCCCGCGTCATCACCAGATCACCGACCTTCAACTGCCCGGCAGGCCGTTCGCCACGGGTGGTCAGAATGCGGGTCTCAGAGGTGAAGCAGGGCACGCGCTTGATGGTTTCGATTTCCGAGAAATGCAGCACCGCGCCATTTTCCCAGACCACCATGCCCGCCTCGGGATCAACGGGGTCATAGGTGACGGTTGCCGGCCCGATGATCGTCAGCCGATCGCCCACGCTTTCGCCGATTTCACCGCCAATCACGGTCATCTCCACATCGGGCGCCAGGCTGTCATACTGGATGTGGAACCAGTCATCGCCGGATTCCCCCAGCGCGAAATCACCATCGCCCACGCGGAAACCATCATTGCCGTCACCGCCATACAGCCAGCTGTAGCCGCCGCCACCGACCAGCCAATCCGCGTCATCGCCGCCATAAAGCGTGTCATTGCCCTGCCCGGCCACCAGGCTGTCCAGCCCCGCGCCGCCATGCAGCACATCATCGCCTTCCCCGCCAAGCAGCGTATCGTCACCCGCCTCGCCGTAAACCGTATCTGACCCGGCGCCGGCACTTACCTGATCAGCACCACCGCCTGCTTCGACCAGATCATCATCCGGGCCAGCGCCTCCCGTTCCGTCACCGGCATCAATGCGGTCACCATCGCCGTCACCGGTGTAATCCACATCAATGACATCCGCGCCCGCCGTGCCATCAATCACCCCGTCAGAGGTGGGCACCGTGCCTGCCAGGCTGGGCAGGCCCATCGCCTCCAACATGTCGGGGTCAGACAGTTGATCCGGGGTCACCCCCACCAGAACGATGCTCTCTGCCTTGGGAAACAACAGCATCGCGCTGCCATCATCGGCCACCTGCATGCGCAGATCACCATCGCCCAGCGGTTCACCACCTTCATCGGTCATCGCAGACAGATCAAAGCGGTCATAAACAGTATAGGTGCCATCCGGGTTCAGCGTGGGCAGGCGGAAGCCAACCACCGCATCCGCGCCGCTGAAATCGCCCAGCCGCACCGTATCATTGCCGCTGCCCAACAGCAGGTTTTCAACATCTTCGAAGGTGGCCGTATAGGTGCCATCGCTGATCGCGCCCCAGCCTTCAAGGCCATGGGTCAGATCTACAACCAGATCATCGGTGATCGCGGTCAGGTCAAGAACGTCGCCGGTGACTTCATCAATGCCTTCCATCTCAATGGTATCATTGCCAAAATCGTTTTCCAGTCGGATGGTATCATCGCCATAACCGGACCAGATAAAGTCATTCCCTGTGCCGCCTTCCATCCATTCGTTGCCGAAGGATCCGCGCATCCAGTCATTGCCCGCGCCGCCGAACATCGTGTCCGAGCCGCGGTCGCCGTTCATCCAGTCATCGCCATCCCCGCCGACGATGTAATCGGTGCCGTCAAAGCCTTCGATGCTGTCATTGCCGTGACCACCATAGATGTGATCGTTGCCCTCATCTGCGCGGATGGTGTCATCGCCCGCACCGCCGTAGATGGTATCATCATCCTCACCGGCCAGGATGCTGTCATTGCCGTGACCGGCGTCGATCAGATCATTGCCGTGACCGGCAAAAACCGTGTCATTTCCAGCACCTGCGCGGAACACATCATCGTTGGATTCGTCCGCCGCATCATTGGAGTCACGGCGATCGCCATCTGCGTCAGGCTCCAGATCGAAGCCCATTTCGTCATCGCCAGAAGTGCCTTCGATGACATATTGCACACCGCTGGGGCCTTGGTACGCCAACTCCGCCGCGTTCAGATCGAACAGCCCGTCCGCCACACCCGGTCCGGCCTCATCCAGATCTTGCTGATGCGGCAAAGTGATCGCGTCACTCTGCCCGGTCAGATCCGCACCCGGCGCGATCAAAACGTCAGACAGCACAGGGGCGCCCGCATCGGGGGAGGTCAATCCAGACAGATCCAGCGCCAGATAGGCATCCCCCATCACAGAGGGATCCGTGCTGACCGTGGCTACACCGCTGTAGGTATAAAGCGCTGTCGCAGCTAAGTAATCTTCGTGGCTGGCATAAACGGTCACGCCTGTGATGGTGGTCGCATCGGTAAAGCTGCCATCATCCGCGGCATCCACAACCTGCAGCACAACCACCTGCCCGGCACCAAACAGCGCCGCGCCCCCAGACACAGCTAACTGCCCAGGCGAGGCTGCCAGAGCCGGAGCTGCCAACAGGTCATTGCCGTAGATGAAAAACGATCCGTCCATTATGCGCCCCGTCCCGTGGCAATCACAGAACTGCGCAACAGCTGTCGCACGCGCACCACAGGGTCCGCGGGGAAAATGTGCTGGTCTGGCATTATGATCTGCTCGTTATGGTTCATGCCTATACTTCTGAATACGGCCGGACCTCGCGCTATTTAAGCCGCAAGATCCAGGAATTGTGATCGATTAGACCCAATCATTTAGGCAAAAGATGGACAGGTTAACGGCGCTTTTGGACCTTCATGCGGTCAAAGCGGGTTCAAAAGGGGATGAAACGAAAAACCGCCCCCCAGCAGCCAAAACACAACCCGAAGGTCATCACACACAGGCCGGGGAGGCGGGAATTTGGGAAAAGGAACAGCCCCCTATTCCTCTTCCGGCGCGGCCACGCTGTGGCGCTGGCCGCGCGCTGCAAACCGATTTGGTTAGCGTTTGAGGGTCAGGATCTGTGCCTCATGCTTCTTCAGCGAACGGCGGGCCGCCTGATAGTTGTCCAGACCTTCTTTTTCCTTCAGTTCAGGGAAGAGGGTCAGGATTTCATCGCGCTGATCACGGCCGATACCCTTCAGGGTGTAGTCGCCCGGGTGGAAGCTTTCGGTCCAGGAGCCATCCGACAGCACAACTTCGTGCTGATCGAACATGAAGTGAATGTAGGTGGTGCCCACCACGTTCACTTTGTGGATGCCGTCCAGCCCCACCAGATGCTTCGCCGAGGCCAGAACTTCGGTCTCATTGAAGTAGAGGTTCACCTTCTCATTGGTGACCAGAACCCGGTGGTTCGGGCTGACCATCATGTCACGCTCAGGCAGGCCGTTGCCCAGGGCACCTTTGCGGATCAGAACCGGCTGCAGCTTGGGCTGACGGGCCAGATCGATGCCGTTCATGCGCTTCTGGCCAACCCAGCGAATTTCCTGGATGCCGTTGTCACGGGTGATGATCTTGTCACCTTCCTGCAGGTCCTCAACACGACGCTGACCTTTCGGCGTCGCGATCAGGCTGCCGGGGGTGAAGCAGGGCACGATGTCTTCGATGTTGGTAAAGGTCGCCGTCCCGGTCACCTCACCATCATCGCCAAGGAACTCAACCGTGCCGTCAAAGCCATTGCCATCGCTGTCGGTCACCAGATCAGTCAAGCGGAACCGACCAGAGTCCGACAGATCCAGGGTGTCCCAGTCATCGCCTTCAGAGCCACCATCGATCACATCACCCGCATCAGCGCCCACGATGCTGTCGCGATCTGCGCCACCGGAAATTGTGTCCGCATCGCCACCGCCATACAGCTCATCCGCGCCATCGCCACCGATCAGCGTGTCGTTGCCAACACCACCATAAATCGTGTCTTCGTCGATCTGGCCATCCAGGTAGTCATTCCCTGAGCCGCCACCGATCACATCATCGTCGTCAGCGCCGAAAACTGTATCATTTCCTGAGCCGGCGTTGATCACATCCATGCCGTTGTTCGGCACCAGATCAAAGGCATCAGGAATATTTACTGCGTCGGGAAATTCTGGCGACAGCCCCCCATAAATCAGGTCATCACCGGAGCCAGAGTTGATCGTGTCAGATCCTTCGCCGCCGATGATGGTGTCGCTACCGCTGTTGCCATAGATCTCATCCGCATCGATGCCGCCGTCGATCAGGTCAGATCCCGCGCCGCCATAGATGGTATCGGCGTCGTCGCCCGTCATGATGGTGTCAGCGCCATCGCCCCCATCAACAAAGTCGCGGTCATTTTCGGGATCTTCGTCGGACGGATAGAAGCCCGGATACCCCAGATCTGGCAAAGCGCCATCAGTCGCGCCGGGGCCAGATACAATCAGGTCTGAGCCATCTTCGCCAAAAATGGTGTCCGAACCATCTCCGCCTTCGATATCGTCATCGCCTTCACCGGCAATCACCATATCATCCCCATCAAGTGCGCGGATCACATCGTCATTATCTTCATTTTCAGGGAAGATATTATCTTCGGCATCAACCATATCACCGTCGTTGTCGCCGGTGTACCCAAGATCGATGACGTCATCATCTTCGGTGCCCCACACGATCCCGTCGCGTTCGCCGCGCGGATCACCAACATCCACGGTCTCAAAATGGACGTCAGAAATGAACACGCGCTGTTCGTCGTCGCCGCCATTTGAATAGCGGATTTCGATGTTGGAAATCGGGCCGGTGATCTGCACCAGTGCCGAGGCTTCCGAGTCTGTCGCTGACCAGCTGCCTCCGGCTGCCGTCGCAGTGCCACCTGCAACTGCAATATCGGACCCTGGCGTGATAGTTACTGGAACCTCATTGCCATCAGCATCATAGGCGATGATCTCAATGCCATCGAGATGGCTACCACCTGCATTGAAAGGATCAGAGCCCCCATCCAGATCGTTCAAGCGAAAGCTAACGTTCTGTACATTGTCTGTGTAAAGTTCATTGCTGGAAGTGAAATCCATCGTGACGACAGATGTATCTGACACGCCGTCCTCATCGCCGCCATTCCCCAGCAGCTTGAGGGACGAGTTTGGATCGAACGGATCGTCCGTAGCCACATAAGTGTCTGTACTCATGATGAAGGCCTCTGCGCCATCATCAATGCCAGTGAACCCCACCGTAACGTCTACACCGCCGGTATCAACGGTTGAGGACGCGGCAAGCGCCGAATTATAGGAGCCAAACAAGGACCAATCGAGAACCAAATTTGCCATCTCAACCCTCTTTCATGTCGCGCAGGGGGTTACCCCAGGGCGCGCGGCGCACCCGAAGCGCGCCAAAAGCCAAATCAATAATGCTGTGACATCAAAAAAGGCGTGGGCATAACTCAACCGCCCGGCCGCAACGGTCGCGACCGGTTCTCCCATTCGCATTGATCTAGCAGGATCAACACAAGTGGCAGTGCCTCACATTCTCTCGAATGCACAACAGTGTTTTCGTTGGCCGCCCCCGCAGCCAGCAGACGTCGCCCCCCAGTTGGGCTCCTTCATACATACTTAAGTAATTGCGCCAGACAAAGGGATGCGGGCCGCCATCTCGCCAATATTCCGTCTAATTTCGTCAAATCCGCTGCGAAGATTGATCACAGACCGGGGAATTTCCGGCAGATTTCCCCGATTTTAAATTCCGCAATGCGGAACAATTCGCTTTTTTTGGCCAAATCGTGGTTAATTCGCCTTATGTGACACCCAAAAGTTGCACGGTTGTTTCCAGACCGTGAACACCGCCCTGTCGGAAGGTCGCGTCAAATTTTTGCCGAGCAAAATGACAAATTTGTGCCGATTGGTTCCAATTTGTGGGCAAATAGGCCGAAATTTGAAGGATTGACCCAGCAAAGCGCACCAGGCTGGCACCGCTCTTCGAGGATTTTTCGAATCAATTTGACGAAAACAGGGCCGAATCCGGCCGTTTTGCAGTTTGATTCGGGGCGTCACTCTCCCGAAAGGAGGGGCGTGCCACCCTTTGACGCCAAGCGGCCATCATTTGGCCCATGTTTGGAAAACGGCAACGACTGTCGTCAGGCGCCGCGCAGGTAACCACCTCCGCCACCCCATCGTCTTTTCAGCCCGCTTCGCCCAAAGCTTCCAATGCCTCAGCCGCTTGCAGATAGCTCGGCGCGCCATGGTCGGCATGCATCTGACGGTACCACCGCGCCCAGGGCAGCCGCCGCTCCTCAGCAAAGATCTCATGCCACACCGGCCCAGAAAGCTTGATCGTCCCGTCCGGCAACCGTTCCGCTTGCATGATCCATCCCCTTTGTGGCGCTCTATCCCCTTGCTAAGGTGATTTCACAGCGCTGACAATCATCCTGAGCACCACCCGCCAGAAACAATAAACCCCTGTATTTCCGACAGGAAAAACAGGGGTTTATATGGTACCCAAGGCCGGACTCGAACCGGCACGCCCGCAAAGGCGGGGGATTTTGAACTATTGCAATACATAATTTGCTCAAACACTTAGGCGATTTTCCTCCCCCGGACATAACAAGAACGAAAGTAGAAAGTGGGAGCGCCCATAAAATCGTGGCCCAGAACACAGAAAAGCCCTGCCCGAGGCTGACCGGACGGAGCGACAGGTCCTGTCAGAGGAACCTCGTTTTTGAAGAGCAGAGCGGTTTCGTAGCGTCACGGAAAGACAAAACTCTCTCCTTTTCGCGATTTCAAAACGAGTCCTGAGATTTCCCGCCTTTTAGTGATGCTGTATGTTCGATTTCGACTTTCATTGCGAAATTTCGAAGACATACTTCATGAACGGCACCTTTACTCACGAGACAATTTCAAACTGAACCGAAGCACGGCTCTCGCTGAGTGGCGGTGTCTTTGCACGGCACAAAAGACAGCCTTGTTGGCATTGTTTAGACGGGTTTGAATTCGTCTTACAGCACCGGTCAGAAACCAACATGAAGCCCGAAATAGGCGTTACTGTCGTCTTGAAACTGGCCGTAAAACGTCTGCTCGCTGTCCCCATAGAAATGATTGATGCCTACATTTAGGCGCAGCGCATCGGAGGCAGTATAGCTAAGATCCGCGCGCACATACCCGTCCTTGTCGCTTGAGCTGCCAGCGACGAACAGGTTGGCCGTCAACCGCTGATCAAGGAAGCTGCGGGTCAGGCGCGCGGTAATCACATCGCGGGTTTCTGGCCGCGCAGTCATCCCTGTTGGCAAAGCGGCAAGGTAGGCTGCCTGATCATCCCGTATTTCCTGATAATACTGCAGGCCCAAGGTGGTTTCGCGCGCCACCTCCATCTCGTAGCCAATCAGCCAGCGGGTTTGGCTGTTGGGGATATTGGGATCAGAGCCCGTAAGGTCCTGCTTGCTGTGATAATGGCCCAGCTCCACATTCAGCAGCCCTGGGCCCACGGGGCCGCGCAGGCTGGCGCCAATGACCTGTAGCTGCGGAAAGGTGTTTTCAGCCAGGGCCGTGTCATAGCCAACAGGGCTTTTCCAAAACCCATCGTAGAAATACGCGGCCAACTCAAAGCCCGCGACAGTGCGATACAGGCGCAGCGCCAACTCATCATCTGAAAAGCTGTCATCGGGCAGAGCAACCGGAATCGCCGTACTCCCTATCTGGCTGCCCGCGATGGGGCTGAAGAACGACAGGCGCTCCCCATCGACATAGCGATCGGGATCAAATTGCGGCGTGTAGACCAAGTCGAGATTCACGATGTCGTTGAAGAATGACAGCTTAAGCGCATCAGACGGCGCCTTGAGATACTCGATATCCCGACCGACCAGGAAGCTTTCGTAATCCTTTGGGAAGAGATCGTTGATGAAGAGCAGATCACCGGTGCCCCAGGTAAGGATCTGACGCCCCAATTTGACGTCCACGGAGGCAACTGGGCTAAAGCTGACATTGGCCTGCCGCAGGTCGAGCACACCAGTGCCCGCATTCAGATCAAGAGACTGGCCCAGCAAAACCGCATCGCCCACCACATCGAAGGCGAGCCGGGTCTGGATCGTTGTGCCGAAACCGGCCTCAAGATGCAGCCGCCCTTCGCCAAGGATGCCTCGCGGCATCAGGGAGTTATCTTGGGTGCGTGCCCCATAGCGCAGATCAAAAAAGCCCGTGAAAATCGCGCTGGGTTCCTCCAATTCGATTGCCACTTGGCCAGATGTGTCGACCCCATCAAGGCCGGCCGGCAGTTCCGGCGCGCCACCAAGGCCCGGGGGCAGCTCAGGTTGCCCCCCCAAGCCAGGCGGCAGCTCAGGCTGGCCGCCCAAGCCCGGCGGCAGGGCTGGTATCTCAGCAAAGGCCGGGGGCGCCGCAACAAGGATCAGAACAAGGGCTGTCAGCGCACGCATCAGCGTAGGTGCTCCATCGGCGGGGCCCGCAGGGAGCGCTCGGAAAACAGATCGCTGTCAAAGCCATTGCCATAGCTGACATTGCGGTAGCGCAGCGTGGTGTTGCCGCCCATATCATTGTCGGTCATGCGGATCTGAGTGACCGTGGGCACCCCTTGAATGGTGTTTACGGCCAGCACCTCCATCAAGCGATACAGGGTACCATCGGCCTTGTAGAATTCCATCCGTGTCGGGATCATCGAGTTGCGCTCAATGTAGGTCACATAGGAGGCAAACTCGACCTTGCCGGCCTTGCGGGGTGTGCTGCGCATGACGTGATAGGTGCCATTGGTTTCGACCAATTCGTGCCTATCCTCGTTGGGCAGCCGGCCAGACACATCCTCGTAGAAGAAATGCGATCCAAAGAAGCTGGTGCGCTCGTCGCTGGCCGCTATGCGCTTCAACTGATCCAAGGCGGGCAAATACATCCAGCGATCATCGGCCCCCCGCGTGTTCTTCCAAACTAGGAAGGCCGTGCGGTTCACATCGCTCGGGCGGGTGAAATAGATATACATCTGCTGATCGGCATTGGCTGCACCCTCGTTGCGCCGCAACAGTGCCAGAGAGCGTGATCGCTTGCGCCCCTGATCGTCGACAATGGTCATCGAGACATCCCCGCGCACATCGGCACCAGGATAGTAGATCGCGGCGCTGGCACGGTTCATGATGTCCTGCGCAGATTGTGCCTGTATCTGCGTTGCAAACATCAAGACGAATAGTGTGATGAGAATCTGCTTCATTCAGCGGCCTCCGTTCGGGCGCGTGCAGGCCTGTTAAACAGCCAACTCTGAAGCAAGGTGATCAGAGCGGGCAGGATCAGCAAGGACGCAAATCCTGATACAAGCAGGATTAGCGATATGAACACGCCCACAGTGTTGTAGGGCGTCAGAGGGGCCAACAGTAGCGGCAAGAAGCCAACACCGACAATGATGATATTGCGATAGATCGCCCGGGCGGGTTCCCCGGTGACGCCCTGCAAGGCGTCTTTCCAGTTAAGTGTAGCGGCCTCAAGAGCGCGGCTGCGCTGAACGAAATGAATGGCATAATCGATCGCCAGCCCCAGGCTCAGGGAAGACAGCACGGCAATGGGCATGTCGTAATCCTTCCCGACAATCCCCAACAGTCCGTAGATCACCCCGATGGACAATGTCAGCGGCACCATGGACAGAATGCCCCAACTCACCGAGCGGAACAGCAGCACCATCATCGCCAGCACGATGACAAAACTGCTCAGAAAGGCAGTGAGCATCCCAGCCACCATTTCCTGCTGCCAGACGACGTTGATATAGGTCAGCCCGAACCAGTCATGGGACAGGGCGGCAGGTGGCGGGTTTTCGGCGATCCACGCATCGACCGCTTCGGAAACGGCCACCATGTCCGCATTGTCGCCGCTGCGCAGTTGGAACCACAGGTTTGCCTGCCGGAAATCAGGCGTCACGAAGTGCCACAAATCCGTGGGGCGGTGGCTGCTTTCAAAGGTCAGCAAGGTTTGGGCAACTGCGCTCTGGCTGTCAGGGATCCGGTAGTCTTTTGCCTCGCCGAGGTTCAATTCGCGATGAACGGTCTTGATGATCTCGTTAACGCTGTTGGTTTTGCCCACATTGGGATGGGCATGGGCATGGGCCTGGAGCGCCTCAATCCAGCGCAACACTTCGGGCGACTTGAACAGCTCGGCCTCAGCTGCCTTGGCATCAAGCAGGTCCAAGGCCGCCAGCCAGGCAGCGTGGCTTGCATCATCGGTCTCCTCGACCATGCGCTCTTCAGCCAACGCATAAAGATCATTGAGCGGCTCTGACAAACGCGCCTGCAGGCCTGATCGCGCCGGTTCCGGCAGGGCCTCGACCTCGGCGGCATCAAGTGCTGCAAACGGGCCCGCGTCAAAAGCCAGATAGGCCATGTAGGTGCCGGCGAAGCGGGCATTCAAATCCGCATCGGCCAACCGGATTTCATGGCCAGCATGAAACCACTTTACCGGGTTATCGTTGATCTGGATGCGGCTGATCCCGTAGTAGGACACACCATAAAGTGCCAGCGCCCCCCCCAGCACGACATACTTGCCGTGATAGGCAAACCGGCCCATCCCATGCAAAAACCGCGTCAAGCGCGTCGTCTCGATCTCGACCGCACTCTTTCGACAAAACTGCTCAATGTGCCGCTCGGGCATCAGCACGAGATAGGCAGGCACCAAAGCCATCGTTGCCAGCCATGCCAGCAACACCCCCAACGCCACGAATATGCCGAACACCTGCACGGGCGGGATATCTGCCATCGCCAGAGAGGCAAAGCCCACCGCCGTGGTCAAAGAGGTGAACAGCATCGGCTTCCACAGATCCTGCAGCACATGAGCCAGCGTCTTTTGGCGATCCTTGTAGCGCGGGTAGGTATCATGAAACGCCGAGAGCAAATGCACCGCGTCCAGCACGGCTATCGGCATGATAAAGATCGGGATCATCGAAGACATGATGTGCACCGTATTGCCGGTGATCACCAATGCGCCCATCGTCACCAGCACCGACACCATGGCCACCACCATCGGCGCGATGATCACATTCCACTGCCGGAAGAAGAACCACATCAAGCCGTAGATCAGCATCATCGCTGCGGGAGCGGAAATCGCCATCTGAATGAACATCTCGATGCCGAATTGATCCTGTGCAATCGGCAGCCCCGTGATGTGATAGGTGTCGCCATTGTCAAAGGTATCGATCGCCGCGCGCAGCTGTTTGGCCACAAGGTAGCTGTCTTCCTTGTGGTGGATCGGAACGTAAAGCGCGAGCGCATCCCCCGCCTCTGATATCAGAGAATTGTCCAGCATTGGCATCGCCTTGGCGTTCCGGGCCACCTCCAGCGCGGCTTCCGCATCCGCGGGCGGGCTCTCCATCAGCCAGCGAAACTGTACTGCGCCCGCTCCATCTTGCGCCACGTAGTCCACCATGCCAGGGGCGATAATTTCTGCTGACACGGCCCCGCGCGGCAGGCCATCGTCCTGCCAGGTTGCAGCGCGGGCCACCTCTGTTAGGTGATCGATATCCGCCAGCGTTTCGGGGGTGAATACGCCCCGCTCGGGATTGACCACGCCGACCACGATCATGTCGTGCAGATCAAAAAGAGCCTTCATCTCATTGTGAAACACGCGCACGGGAGCCTCGGCCGGCAGCATGTTTTCAGGATCTGTGTCGATGGTCAGCGGGTGCAGGGCCCGGGCCACGCCTGTGCTGAAGGTGGGCGCCAGCACCAAAGCCAGCATCAGGGCCACAAGCCCCCCGCTCAGCCAGAACCAGAGCTTTGGCCGCGCAATCGCATGCCGTGAAATAGCGTTCATACCGTCAGGCGCAATCGATTGCATTTTGATCCCCACAAAGTCGATCTTGAAAACAAATTCTATCGAATGGCATGGGCATTTAAAACCGACATTTTGGCGTGGTCACTTCAACTGCGGACATTCTCAGTGGCACCTAGGTTGTTAAGGATAGTCTTGTTGGCATGGATGAGACGAGTTCGCCTTCGCCTGACAGCACCGCTGGTTTGTTATTGAAAGCAATGGCTTGGTGGCCATTGACTGGGGGGGGGTACCCCTTTGGCGGTGCGTGTGGCGTTGGATTGTTATGCTTGCATCTTAACCAAATCTGAACCTGTTGCGGGTCTCCCTGTCATACACGGTATCACAGCCCACCCGGCCTAGCCCAATGACACGCCAAATTGTTCTCTATACAAAGCCTATAAACGTCGCATTTTTCGACTGCTTGACTGCACAGTCGCCCCGCTACGGCGTTAGCGCCTGAAAATTTACAATCACGCTTTGAGTAGCTCTTTTGGCTGGAACTCCCCGGATACGCTGGCAAGGCGTTGAGCCAGTTCGGGCAAGGCCAAATGGCAAAGGTGACGCTGCTAGGACTAAATTTAAGGTCAACCAATGGCAGCGATGGGCAGGAAGCGGACTTTGCAAAGTGCTGTGAACGGCCCATAGTCGCCGTTGACTGTGCAGTTTCGATACTGCAACCGCAGCCCACATTCCCGACATTCGCTGCTCTTGCAGAAAGCTGCACTTAGCGAGGCTGAACTTGCATGGAGTTTTGACTATAAAGCACCGACAACTTGAAGCTTTTTGCTTGGCGAACATTCGAGCTGTTGTAGGCCAATGCGGGGACTTCTATTATTGAACGACAGCGTCACATTCAGTGCGGCAAGCGCTTTTGAGAGAAGATCATGACTGACACCATCATTGCGAGGCGACTGAGCGGCGTTGACGCCGATGGCAAATTATTTGAGCTGCCTCAAGCTGACCTTCTAGGCCGGACGAAACCCATCGTCGTCTTGGGCGATGCTGGAATGGGTAAGACGACCCTTTTAGAAGAAATCGGACAAGAGGCTGGCTACAAATGTGTTCACGCAAGACGCCTGATCCGATCGACCAATCCCTCGAAACTCTTGGGTGACGCGACTACCTTCGTCATAGACGCACTAGATGAATTAGCTGTTCAAGCAGAAGGAGATGCTGTCGACGCTGTCCTAGCTTCTCTAGAAGAATCAGGGTTTCCCAACTTCATTCTTTCATGCCGAGTGGCAGATTGGAGAAGCGCCACGAGCGTACAAGCTATGGGGGACGCCTATGGCAATGATCCACTGGAGCTATTTCTGGAACCAATCTCTAGAGACGATGCCCGTAGTCTGTTGTCGAAGGATATGGAAGGTGACCGCGCCGAGACTGTTCTCACCCACTTTGAGGAAAACGGTCTTGAAGGGCTGTTTGGCAACCCTCAAACGCTGAAGCTGATTAGAGCGGTCGCAAACAGTGAAGAACTGCCCACCTCGAAAGCGGCGCTATTCCGACTTGCAGTGGCGAATTTGTGGGCCGAGCACAGTCAACAAAAGCCTAATGCCTCGCTGTCCAGGTTAAGTGAAAACGAAGCTCTTGATGCTGCTGGGGCTGCATTTTCTTCTCTCATTCTAACTGGCAAGAGAGCAGTTTCCAGATCACCTGTTCCGGCGATGGACCAAGATGATCTTTCCGTGGCGGAAGTGGGTATGCTGGCATCACGGCAAGCTCTTGATGCGGTCCTAGGCAGTCGGTTGCTCACAAGCAACGTTGAGGGCGACCCAGATAGGTTCAGCTACACGCACAGGAGCGTTGGCGAGTTCCTCGCGGCTCGTTGGCTTGCGCAAAAGGCGGATACTGACAGAAAACGGCGGCGCCTGCTTAAGCTGTTTCACGGATATGGGCTTGTTCCCGCTAGTCTGAGAGGTGTGCACGCGTGGCTTGCCCAAGATGCTCGTCTGGCCACGCATGTTATTGCTGCCGATCCAATGGGAGTGGTGGAGTATAGCGACACTGATGACTTTTCGGATTCGCAGTCACGTGCTCTTTTGGAAGCCCTCTTCGACCTAGGTGACCGGGACCCCAGGTACTATGACTTTGACAAGACACACTCATTAAAAGGTATTGCGAAGACATCTCTTCACAAAGAAATCGGAGACTTAGTTGTATCTAGGTCAACGCCATTCTTTCTGAGAGCAATGCTATTGCATTCGGTTTCTGGGTCCCCCGTTGCGCCTTTGCTCTCTAGAACTCTCAAAGACATGGTGCTTGATCCAAATGTGACGTTCCACGAACGACGAATAGCTGGTGATGCACTGTCCGATTTGTCACAAGATGAGATTGACTGGGCTCAGATGCTCGCAGATCTTCACTGTCTTGCGGATGAGAATTCGCTAGGACTCGCATTGGGGTTACTTCCTGGTATCAGCTTCGCAGGTCCAACGGACACCCAAATCGTTGAGTTAATTGTCGCGCTTAGCGGGCTCAGCCTGTGTGCACTTCCTCATAAACCGCGACATAGGATCGGTAGGCCGCTGTGGGGTTTAGAGAAACGGCTTCCTGATGAACGGATCGAACCCGTTCTCGACATTTTGGCCGACTACCTGAGTGCCCTGCTCGGCAAAGACTTCGATCGTATCGAGAACTCAGATGCCATCAACGTGGTCTATGCGCTAACCGAAAGACGCTTGGCATCGGGTAATGTCGACCCGATGAAACTATGGAAGTGGCTGTCGTCTATTGGAGAATGTCGTGGCTTTCGAGACGACTCTCAGAAAGCAATCTCAAACTGGCTGAAAAACAACATTTATGCGAGACGAACAATTCAGCGTTTTGCATTGTTGGAAGAGGCTGGCTCCAAGACTGTCAGGATGCGGGGTTGGAGGCTCAGCGACAGACTAAACGGGCTTTACCCAGATGAAGACGACATCATTGCGCTTCTGGAGTGTCTTGATCCTTTGGCCGAGGCCGAGGGAGACCGCTGGAAGGACCTCGTCCGCCTGTGTCCCCACGATGAAGAACACGGAAAGAGCGTGCGCAAAGCAGCCATTCCGTTCGCAACCGATAGAGATGGCCAAGCTTTCCTCGAACAACTAGCCAACCCACAGGTTCCAGATTGGCAGATAGAGGAGGAAAATCGAGACCGAAAACGAAACGAGGAAAAGCAGAAGACGTGGGCGGAGCACAGAGCCAACTTTCTCCAACACATCGACGGTCTTCGCGGCGGGCGATATGGCGAAGTCGTTAATCCTGCTAAGGCGTACTTGAACCTTTTCTCGGACATGGGCGACGACGTGCCAGCCCATGAACGGATCGCGCAATGGTTGGGCCAGGAACTTCAAGCTGCTGCGTTCGAAGGCTTCGAAGCATTTCTTTCGAATGAAAGATCAACGCCATCCGCTCAAGAAATTGCTACTTCCTACGCCGAAAGCAAGCGCTGGGACGCTGCATATATTTTCGTCGCTGCAGCTGCTGAGAGGGTTCGCAACAATAGGTCTTTTGATGATCTGTCTGACGAGAGGCTACTCGCTGTTCTTCTTGAAATTCGATTCACCCATATTTTGGATCATGCCAAAATCGACAAAGTTTCTGAAGTTGTGGAGCAAGAAATCAAGAACAGACCAGGGCTTTGGGAGAAGTTTTGGCGCTTGCGAGTAGAACCACAGTTGGAAGCCCAAAAGGAACACGTTGATGGGCTCTATGAGATTGCCCGTGGCACGACTGGCGATGACATGGCGACCAACCTGGCGTGCGAATGGCTCGAGCGGTTTCCGAACATGTCGCATCGAGCAGAAACTGAGCTTATCGACTGTGTCATAGCAGCTGGCGATTTCAGGTTTTTGAAACAATATGTCGGCAAACGGAGAGCCAGCAATATCGACGATGATGAACGGCGCTCTGACTGGGACGCGGTTGCACTACTTGTCGACTATGAAGCTGTTCAAGAAGAGATTTTAAGCGCGCGACGTGATGATCGCGACTTCCTTTGGCATTTGCGATCACGTCTCGGTCGACGCCGCGATGACGTTAAAACTGTACCACTTTCCGCCGCGCAGCTTTCTTGGATCATAGGCACATTCCGGAAGATGTGGCAGAACGTGCCGCATCCTACTGGCGTGACAACGGGAGACACAAACCCGTGGGACGCAGCGGACTATCTGGGCACACTGATCAATCGACTTGGAAGCCTTACTTCGGACGAAGCAGTTGAAGCATTGCGCGCGCTATGTGACGCGCCCGATGACGATTATACAAATTATCTGAAAAGGACCCTGGCAGAACAGGCGCAAAAGGTTGTCGAAGAGAATTATGTGTCTCTCAGTCTTGCCGATCTTGGGTCAGTGCTCAACGACGGACAGCCGCAAACAATAGAGCAGCTTCAAGCAGTTGTGCTGGAAGAGTTGTTTGAAGCACAACGCAAAATTCGGTCCCACCCGGTCGATTGGTACAAAGACTTTTTTAATGACGACGTTCCCAAGGACGAAGAAGACTGCAGAGACACTCTCTTGAAGATGCTTGGGGACTATCCGTACGGAATTCTCTGTGAGCCAGAAGGCCATCTCGCCGATGACAAGCGCGCAGACATACGGTGCACAATTGAACGGCTGATGTTGCCCATTGAAGTCAAGGGGCAATGGCACAAGGACCTCTGGCACGCCGCGGACACACAACTCGACAGATTATATAGCAACGATTGGCGTGCTGAGCGTAAAGGTATCTACCTTGTGTTTTGGTTTGGCCCCGATGTCCCACAAAACAAGAAGCTAAAACCACCGACCGGCAGTGCGAAATCCCCAGTTTCTGCAGACGAGCTTAGAATTGCCCTCAAAGAAAACAGCGACGTGGCCAAGAAAGGCAACGTCGAAGTCTTCGTGATGGACGTAACTAGGTCCTAGGCGTTGTGATTGCTCGAGCCACTCAGAACACGCTACGGTCAAAACTGCTTCACAGCGGGGTCGTTCTTCTTCGAGCTCTTCCCAGGGCTGGACGAACCTCTCTGTTGTCAGCTCTTGCCGCCGAAATGGACGATGGTTCAGCAGTGATTTCGGGTGAGCAGCTTGTTTGCATGTCGCATCAAGAAATCCAAACTGCATTCAGCGGGAAAGTTCTGTGTGTCGACGCAATAGATGGGGCGCAAGTACCAAGTGTAGAATCGATTATCCGCTCATTCACCGAACACCAGCGTTCCGCGCCAAGGTTCATTCTGGCCACCCGAAATACAAAGACAGATCAAAAGCTTAGTAGTGCACTTATTGGGATAATGACAGACTTGGAGCTTACGCCGATCCAAGTCATGGAACATTTGAACGATAGCAAACCGCTGATGACTGCTCAGGGTCCGTCGAGCACCATAGCACCGCAGGCGCAATCCACCAATGCGCCTGTGTGGCGCAAAGAAGCCCTTTGGCTACGTGGTGGTCTTCCCGAAAGTCTATATGCAGATAGTGATGAGCAAAGCTTCAACTGGAGATCGGATTACCTTGCTTCTCTGCTTAATCAAGATTTCGACTGTTGGAGCATCGATGCAAGCGATCGCCTTCCTGAGGTTTTTCAATATGTTGCTAACACCAATGGTGAGCAATTTGACGACGCGAACTGCGCAAAGATTCTCTCAGTCAAAAGGGATAGCGTCAGAAAATCACTGAACCTACTTGAAAGGACAGGCCTCATACGTCGCTTGCCGAACTGGCCAGCCGGAAGCAATCAAAGTCTCAACTCCATGCCGGTTTTCTACGTCAGAGACTGTGGTTTGCTGCACGCTGCTCTTGGCATTCGGTCAACGGAACAGCTTTGGAAGCACGACGCACTTGGACACAGCTGGGAGAGCTTCGCGGTCGAGGCGATCGTCAATGCATCAAATGGCAATGCGAAGCCTGCGTTCTATCGAGACAAAGAGAAAAACGAGATCGACCTCGTCCTGAGGTTTTCGGGCGACGCGATCTACGCAATCGAGATGAAGTTGAATTCAAATGCGAAGGCGAAGAAAGGTTTTGCGATTGGATGCGATGCAGTTGGAGCAACACAAAGGTTGGTAGTCCACTCCGGCGAAACGGATATCACATCAGATGAGGGTGTGCCTCGGCTCAAGCTTGTTTCTGCGTTAAAGCAATTGCCACAGTAGCGTCTAGCGCTAGAACCCGCGCAATCCAAAGTCTGCTTGTGTAGCGCAGAACCATCAGTGATGCACCCGCAGCGAATGACCGGATTCCGCCCGACGTGTCGACGGCTCATGTCCGCTTTGGGCTGGCAGCAGCCATTCGAGCCGGTTGCGGCGAACGGCAGTGACGAACCCAGTTTGCCTGATGCTGTGCGCACGGCAAACGAACGGTAAGCGCAGTGGAACAGACATTGTAAAGTCGCGTTTTTCAGTCGAACTCATGATCGATCCCGATCCAAGATGCTGAGATATGGGCCTTAATTCCGGATCCAGGTTGTTGCTCTCGCACATACGGACTTTCGGCCCGCTGGACTGGCAATTGTTGTCTTAGAACAACTTTTGCACCGAAATGAGTCGTTGCTTTCTTAATCTTTGCCCTGTAGGTGAGTCTCAACGCCGCGTGTGGATGACCAAATCAGCGGCAAGATATTCTCGTCCGTGATCCCCAGATCGTTGTCTTGAGTAGCTCCATGAGAGCACAGAAACGACGGCGGCTATTTCATACGAGCTTCCCAGAAGATTAGAGAGACCAAGTGCCGGCTGCGGCTAACCGCGCACGGCACGAGACCAAACGCTTTTGACGAAATTTGACACCCTCGGCCTGTCCGAGCCCATCCTGAAAGCCATCAAAGCCGAAGGATATTCGACCCCCACGCCCATTCAGGCCAAGGTCATCCCGCTGCTTCTATCCGAATGCGACGTGATTGGTATTGCCCAGACCGGCACGGGAAAAACCGCCTCATTCGTGTTGCCCCTGTTGCACCGGATCGAGCATGAGAAATCAAAACCAGCACCGAAACATTGTAAGGCCCTGATTCTGACGCCGACGCGCGAGCTTGCGGCACAGATCGTGGACAACATCCGCGCTTACAGCCAGTTCAGCCGCATTTCCACGACACTTGTCGTCGGCGGAGTGCGCCCCAGCGGGCAGATCAAAGCCCTCAGCGGTGGTGTAGACATCGTAGTGGCGACTCCCGGTCGCCTGCTGGACCACCTTGGCACAGGCGTCATTAATCTCACTGCGACCAATGCTATCGTGGTGGACGAAGCCGATCAGATGTTAGATTTGGGCTTCCTGCCCAGCATCCGCAAGATTATGGCCAAGCTACCTGAGAAACGCCTGACGGCGCTGCTTTCGGCGACCATGCCGGGACAGATCAGAAAGCTTGCCGATGACTTCCTGAACGATCCGGCAGAGGTTCAGGTGGCGGCTGTTTCAAAGCCGATTGAACGGATCGCGCAGAGCGTCCGGCATGTGGCCAAGCAGGACAAACGCCGCGCTTTGGCAGGTATTCTGTCGGACAAAGCTGTTCACCGCGCGGTCGTTTTTACACGCACCAAACGCGGGGCTGATAACGTCTGCAAACACTTGATTGCAGCCGGGATCAACTCCGCCGCCATTCACGGGAACAAAAGCCAGCCTCAGCGCGAACGCGCCATGGCAGGGTTCCGGTCAGGCGCAACGACCGTCCTTGTGGCCACCGATATTGCGGCCCGGGGGATCGACATCGACGATGTATCCCATGTGGTGAATTTTGAGCTTCCAAATGTGCCAGAATCCTATGTCCATCGCATCGGCAGGACCGCCCGCGCAGGCAGAACCGGAACCGCGATTTCGCTATGTGATCGGGAAGAAATGCCCCTCCTGCGGGATATCGAAAAGCTGATCGGAAACAGATTGCCAAGCGGTTCAGAAACGCAAGATGCGCCTGTGAAACGCAGCCGCGTTGCGAAGCCGCAAAAGCCCTGCACCGCCAAAACTGCGCCGTCGCCAAAACCTCGAACGGTTAGTCACGCAACGCGTCAGCGGAACGGGCATCAACAACACAAGATTGATCCTGCCCAAGCGCAGGACGGCCTTAAGCGAATGCTCTCCAATATTGGTGAGTTCACCCAAACTGCTGCCTGAACGCAGCAAGCAGCCCGGCCAATCCTGGCGGGCGCACATGTCATTGAAAGGATAATCTAATGACGACCGGAACAGTAAAATGGTTCAACGAAACTAAAGGCTTTGGCTTCATCGAGCTGGATAACGGCAGTGGTGACACATTTGTGCACATCAGCGCCGTGCAGCGCTCCGGCCTCGACAGCCTGAAAGAAGGCGCAAAAGTCGGCTTCGATATCATCGAAGACCGAATGAGCGGCAAGTCGTCCGCTGAAAATCTGCAGCTGCAGTAAATCCTACCAATGCGCTATCCGGCGGCCGCTCCGGTCGCTGGGTGGTGCAAATCAAAAAGAAGAACGCCTGCTCGCGACAACATTGTTTGCAGAATAGGCACCTATTTGCCCTAGTTTCCCTGTCTCATTCCAGACAGGTCCAGAGCAAAACCTTCCCCATTGCCAATAAAAGGAAAAACAAAAATGGCTTTGAAGATCAATCAACTCAACGAGCAATCCGTAACCGGCATTCTGGATGGTGCGTACACCTTTCAGGTGACCGCTTCTGAAGACAGCATAACGGCGCACATCAGTAACTGGACTTGCACGCTTGCTGGCCGGGTTGCGTGCAACGTCGGCGCTATGCGCAGCAGTGCTTATGAAGCTCTGGCGCGTTATCGCGAGGAACAGAAACAATCTCTGAGCAATCAGGAATTATCGGTCGGCTGAAAAGACCGGACGACGAGAGGTTGCTTTCAAAGCTCAGGGTCTCTGATCTGAAGGCGACAAACACCATGCATAGTCCAGCTGTTGGACCTTCATTCATAGTCAACAACAAGTATCAGCGGAGCGCGGGCATTCGGCTTGATGACGGCTTAAGCGCTGACAGCGATCATTCCAATATCTGCTGTAGAGCCTTCAGTTTAGCGTTGGCACACGCCCTGCCCCGCACCTCGGCAATCAGCGCTTCAGAAAGCTGTCCTTCCGTCCGAGGCACTGGGCCGCCGTAGCCCTCGCAGGGGCGCAGCAGATCGGCGGGCACCGGTGGTGGCGGGGCGACCACCTCAGGGGCGCGCAAACAGCCGCTGAGCAGTAGTGCGCAGCAGAGGGGAAAGAGGCGCATCGCGACCCTCCATGGATTGCAGATCGTTTTGGACAGCCCGCCAGCGCTCTGCGTCAGCCTCAGCGCGGGCGAGATATGCACGGTGAACAGCGGCGGCTGTCTCGGCCTGTTTCAGGGCGTGCTGCGCAGAGGCCACAGAGACGCGCAGGCTGGCCACCTGCGACGTCAGGGCTTCATTGCGCGCTGACAGCCACCACAGGGCTGTGCACAGCGCCAGAACCACCGCCAGGGCAGCAGCGAGGGCGTAGCGGCCCATCACAGCCCCGACAGGCACAGAGCCTGCTCATCAGCGCGCCGATTGACCAGGCCGCGCAACACCTGCCCCCCTGCCCGGCGCCAGCGCGGTAGCTGGTTGCAGGCCTCGCGCCACTCACTCCGCCGCAGGTGTTTGGCCAGTGTGGATTTGCAGGCCGCACCGATCCCGACGTTGTAGGACCAGCTGGTGACTGCCGCCTGCACCTCTGCGGGGGCCTCGGCCATTTCGGGCACGCAAGCCAGCATTTCACGGTGGAACTCAGCCCAGCGTTCTTTGAACATCCCGAGACATTCGGCATCGGAGTAGTTGTCCCCCTGCTGCACCCCTTCGGTCTCACCAAGGCACACCGTCCAGACCTGCCCATGCGCATCCCAGTAAGCCTGATTTTCCAGCCCTTCCCATTTCGCCGTCATGGGTAGCCCCAGAGCAATCACAGCTGCCACAGAACCACCGACCCACCAGCGCGCTCTGACCCGCCCGCTCTCCTCTTTCGCAAACCGCGACCCACGCCACCAAACGCGCAGCTTGATCAGCAGCGTCACCAACGCGATCAGCACCCCGATTGATGGGATAATCACCTGGTTGAGCAGCGTGGCATAATGTGCTGCCTCCGCCACCGTAAAGGGCCACGCAATTGCCCCACCACCCACGGGCAGTGCGCTCTTTGCGATCAGTTGTTCTGCTTTGTTCATCGTTGCCTCTCACACGAAAAAGCCGCCCTGTGGGCGGCGGTTGGTTTCAGTTGTGTTTTGCTTGCCTAGAGATCCGCGACGGCCCTGGTGTAGCCATCCAGAGCGGCCTCAATCTGGTCTGGATCCTGCGCCCCATCGATGGCCGCAGTCGCCGCCAGGCGTTCGCGCTCAATCAGGGGGCCGACATCGCGCCAACGCCCCGCCATATAAGCGATGACCAGCGCCACCTGATAGGGCGTCTGCCCAGTGATACCGACCTCTTCGAAGACGAATTTGAAGGCCGCGAATTGCGCTGGATCTATAGGGTCCGGAGCTGGCGAAGCTGCCAGAAATGCCAGCGCTTGGCGCTCCTTCTCGATGTATGTCAGCTCCTGTCCCGGAATACTGGTGATGAACCGCGCGCGGGTTTCACCAACGGCCACCGCCAGCGCCTCTTGCGCGGCCTGTTTCTGGCTGTTCAGGATCGCGCTCTTGCTGGCCGCGCTGCGTGTCAAAACCTGCATCTCTACACCTCAATCACTGTGTTAGACGGCATGGCCGGAAGCGGTGCTGAAACGGTGACGTTGTATGATCCAGAGTCTGCCAGCGAAAAGGCATAGGCAGCACCAGGCGCAAGCATCTCATGGGCCATAACTTCGCCCCCGATCAGGTCATAAACTTCAACCTCTGCCCCGTCCGGCGCATCAATCTGCCAGCCTTCGGCCTGCTTGACAGGCACAGGCGATGCAGGGCGCTGCCTCAGCTCGTCATCCACCATGTAGAAGCCGAGAAAGCCCGCACCGTCCATCTCTGCGGGGATGGCTATTGCCCCGGTGGGCAAAACCGTGGCCTCTCCGTGGCCGACTACATAGATGCCTGTTTGATCGAGTTTCACGAATTTCATCAGATCACCTCACAATTGCGCGTGCATACAGAGACACATCTTTCACATTTGGGATGATGCTCCCTTTGGGTCGACCGCTGGGGAAGCGGGGACCGAGATAACCATAAACAACCGCACGCACTTCAACCTCATCAAAGGCTCCCAGTTTTGTTACCACCACATCGTCGGTACGCCATCTGGTATTTCTGGTTTTCGAAAATGTGTGAATGGTATCCCAACGGCTCCAAGAGGTCCCGCTTCGCTGACGCAGCTGCAATCGCACACCTGTATAATACTGACGCCGGTGCCATTCATCACCGCCATATTCAGCCCTCGTCCCATAGCTTCGCCAAGTTGCCGCACAAGCGATATTCCAAAACTCACCGGGCAAGAATGCCCCCAGAGAGTAGCGAAACACTTCTGCATTTATCGGTAACGTCTGTGCCCCAGAACTTGCATAAGTTACCCCCGCGCTAACCGCCCCGACCTGGATGTCATCGCGTGCGATCAGGTTGGTGAATACAGCGTCCCCCTTCTGCGTGATCGCAAAACCTTGCGTGCCTCTCGTCAGAAGGTTGCCAGCGGCATCAACTGTGCCATCGAAATTTGCCGACATAACGGCCCCACCAAAGACCGCCAGACCTGCGCTGCGAAATTCAACGGTATCGATCTGCTGCGAGGTGACGCTGCCATCCAACAAAATGTTTGTCGCCCGCACTCTGAACAGTGAGACCGCCCCTGCATCTCCATCCTGCGCGAAGAGGCCTAACTCTGCAGATTGGGCGCCGGCCAGAACCTTAAACACAACACTCGCAGAAGCATTTCCCTGTAGATCGCTGATCGCCGCCGCATGCTGCGCGGCGCGCGCGTCAGTCACCGTGGCTGGATAGGCTTGGAACTTGTGAAACCTTATCGACTTTGTAGTCCGAGCGCCTAACCCACCATAGTTTGCCATCAGATAGACCGAGTGACGATCAAAGGTTCCAGTAAAACCCGCAGGCCGCTCAACAAGAACTGAACCAAAATAGCGCTTACCAGCCTGAATTGGCTCGGAGACAAAATCACTGATAGGGATCCTCACCCGGAAAAGCTGGTTTTTGGTGTTGCGCCAATCGAACAGCACACCCGCGCCGCTGGTCGCACCAGACACAAGTTCAAATTCCAGTTCTAGCCGATAGCGATCCACACCAGATGCACCGACCCACCCAGCTTGTGTTGACTGCAGCTGCAAGCCAGCGTTCTGAATGTTAGTGGTGGTGAACTCATAAAGGTGACCGCTTGGATAGAACGTGCCAGGCCGTTTGGATCCGCCCAGCGACCAGCGCCTCCAAATATCGCCGAAGAAACTGGTGGCGAATACACCGCCACCTAATTGTTCAGAGGTTGCAACCACATCCTTTTTTGCCGAGCTGATTGCCTTGTTGATCGAGGCAGCAGTCAAATAGTCCTGTGACAGCTTAGCGGATACGCCATCGATGCCAGCCTGCAAGCCTTTGCGCTGCCGATCCAGAGCCCCTTTTAAGGTCCCCCCGGCGAAGCCAGACAATAGGGCGTCAATTTCCTTGCCGACTTGAGCAGCATGATAAGCCGCGGCATCGATTGCCTCACCAATTTCATCTTGCAGCTGATCCCGCGTAATCCGCAGATCCAGCGTGGTGACCTCCAACCAATCCGACCAGACGGTTTGCCGCGCGGTGCCCGGCACATAGCGGCCCTGCACCTCATAGGTCTCAGCCGGGAGAATGCCCGCCACAATCAACCCAACGGCTGCGGCCACATCCTCAAAACGGCCGGAAAAGATCATCGCCCCTGTGGCCTTGACCCGCGCACGCACCTCAACCGCAATCACATCGTCCATGTCGCCATCCCAGCCAACGGCAATGGCCGGGAAACGGCCCGCGCCCTGCGCATCAGTTGACGCGGCAGCAGTAACAGACCAGCCCGCGATGGGCTGCGGCGGGACCACAGGAGCCACCACAGATCCGCCTGTGACGGGCGTATAGTCGGTATTGGTGTCAAAGACGTAATCCGCCGGATCTACTTCCGTCAGATCCACCAGCACATCCGCGTTGGACTGATCCAGAACGCCATCGACCCGAAACAGCTTCGCCACATAGCCATTGCGCGCTGAGGTAAAGGACACGATGTCGCCGGCCTCAAGCGCCCAGAAGCGCGGCGGCAGCACAAAGGTATGACGGCGCGCGCGGCGGGCCTCATTCAGGCCGCCCTGCATCAGGCGCTGCACCTGCTCCGAATAGGGCACCAGGTCATACTGAACATCCACCATCAGGCGGCGGCCACCGTCCTCGACCTCAAAGTCTGGATTGTTAAGCGGCGGCGCGCTTTCGAGCTGCCAAACCTGCGCCGGATCCGGAAATTTGCCGCTCACACCGTTGACGGTATCCGCCAGTCCGAAGAACGGGGTGAAGGTCTGCTCTTCGCTGGACAGAATGTCGTCGTCAGTGATCGACACCACCGGGGCGGAAAGGCCACCGACAAACAGCTTGTAGAGGCCACCAGCCTCAGACACGCGCCCGCTGCAGGTTTCCAGAAGCGCATCCATTGCCTGTGCAATCGGGGCGCCAACAGAGATTTCACCGCCTGCGCGGTATGTGGGTTCCGTGCCATTGGCGCCAACGATTGGCGCGCGACACTTTTCAATCTGATCGATCCAGTGCGCCACAGGCATCTGAGCGGCATGGGTGGCCTGCATGCCATAGAACCACTCACCGCCCCACCAGAGGCCGCGAAACAGATTATAGAGCTGCACAGCTGGCAGGTGGTCCCCATCGCCGCCCCAGGTCGAAGGATCAGACCAGCGTTGAGGCCCGGTGCCGCCAACGGTGCTGTCTTTGGACGGATCATAGAGGCGCGCGCCGGTCAGCTCGAAAAGGCACTCAGGAAAGCCCTGAAACAAGTCCTGATCAATCCGGGCCGTGACAATGGCATAGGCCGTGCCGTAGCCCACAGCGTCCGCTTCCCAAGGCCGTTGCTGGTTGGATGCTGTATTGACCAAATACGGATCCGCAACCGTCTGGCTGCCGTCATAGAACTTGATCCACAGGTGGTCTTTCTGGTTTTTGCCCTCCTTGTACTCGTTCACCGAAAACCCATAGTCCGGGTGCTCATCGCCAAAGGTGCATTTCTGGCCATCAACCCACAGGCCGTCGAGCGACTGCACCGGCAGGTCGCTCAGCGTGATGACCATCGTCAGCCAGCCATTTGGCGCGTTGCCCACCTTGCCCCAGCTGTTGGCGTAGACCAGAGATCCAGCTGTGGCACAGCGGCCAATCAGGAAGGATTGCGGCAGATCCGCACCGCGCTGCAGCTGGCCCTTTACCGAGAAAGACGGGGCCGAGGCTTTGCGCCCAGACAGACGCGCGGCCAGCGTGTTGAGGCCAATGCCGACAGCACTCTTGGCAGCATTAAACAAGAACGCACTGCCGAAGAGTTCCATCGTTCCCCAACCAGCCAAGCCAGTTAGAGCCGCAATGCCAGAGAAAAGAGCCATCTAAAGGACTTTCATAAAGTGACGTTCAGCGGGCTGATAACCGACCCGCTGATAGAGGCGATCCGCACCGCGCCCGCCGATGGCCGCCATGCTGATCAGCTGGCAGCATTCCGCACGCGCCCAAGTCTCATAGCGCTGGATCATGTTCGCAGCCCAAGGCCCGCGCGCCATCGGGTCAATCCAGAACACCAGTTCCGTTGCCACCCGCACCGGCGCCAGCGGTGATTGAGAGTGAGCAGCGCAGAGCATTCCGCGCAGGGTGCCGTCCAGCTCCAGAACCAGCGCCAACCGGTCAGGGGCCGCAATCTGGCCCGCTATGGATTGCGAGACGTAGGCCGCGTGAAACGACAGATCTAAGCCAGAGGCAGCGATGAAATCCCGCGCCATGCGCAGCATCTCTGGACGGTCGGTGTCCGTGGCCTGCCGGATCAATTCTTCGTCCCCCAGTTAATGTCCCAGGTGCCCACAACAGCGGCATGTCGGCGGAAGCTGTCACTGGCGTTGCGCAGCCGCTGATAGGCATCTGATCGGGTGGCTGGGTTGGAACGCGTCAGCTCCTGGGTGTGAGACACCAAGTTAAGGGTGATTGAGCCGTTTTCGCCCTCGCGCGGGGTCAGCAATTCCGGCTCATTCACGAAGCCAAGGAACCGCGAATAGGCGGGCACAATCTGCTGCAACCTGCCTGGCTCAAACAGCCCCCGGAAGATCTCAACCCGCGCCTGACGGGCGTCATAAGTGCGGATGAGGTGGCTTGCATCGCCGATCTGGCTCAGCTGCACCGTGACGTTCTGGACCGTCAGGTTTGACACCAGAGGAATAGGGCTGACCGAAATCAGATCCCCTGCCCCGTCAAACTGACGGCTTTGCACCGTCTGTGTTTTGGGATCGATGACCTGCAAGGTTTCAGTGGTCAGGTCCGACCAATACCCTTTCTGCACCTCAGCCCCATTGTCCCGGCGGCGCACAGTGAACCAAATCAGATCGCGGATGTTGAAGCTGCGGCCTTCCAGCGCCAGCTGCGCCTCTGGTGATAGAGCCCTCATGTGATCACCTGCAGGGCTGAAAAGGAAATGCGATCGAGATTGCCGTCCGGCTGACGTTCAACGGAGTCCTTTTCCAACTGGAACCGGGCGCAAGGCTGCCTCAACATCGCGGTCATACCGGGCACAATCGCAGAGCGGACGAACGGCCGCACCTCAAGCCAGCCAGTTTCGCCGGCGCCATCGGCAACGCTACCCAGCGCGCATTTGAGCAAGTGAAGGTTTCCAGCGGCATCAATCGAAACATAGTCGCTCTTGCTGAGAATGAAGCCCGCGGGAAGCCCTGCTAGGCGAAGGGCCAACCGATCTGCCCGCACCGCCGCCACGGTAACCGCGCTGAGGTCTTCGCCTGTATCAACACGTGGCACTGGCCGCCGGGGATCATACCCTTCAAACAGATGCACGCCACCCTGCAGGCTCAACAGATCCGTTTCCAGATCCATCGCGTCGTCGCGAAGCATCACTGCGGTTTGCCATGTGCCGCGCCAGAGCATTGGCCCCATGTCTTTGAGCACAGAAACGCCGTTTCCTGTCACTGACCCTTCTTGGCGCCAAACGGGTTTCAAATACCCATCACGCAAGGAAAGGCCTTCGATAAGGCCCGTCAACGGATAACTGATCGACATTTAAAGCCTCATTTGCTTTTGAGCGAGTATCACTTCGGTGACAACACGGGACCCAAACTCTTGGTTGGCCTTTTCAAGCGCTCGCTCCAGCCTCAAGACGGCCGCAGTATCCGCGCCCTTTGCATCGATCACCGGAGCGAAGACAACAGAGGTGGAGCCGCCGGCCGATTGTTTAGTGTGGTCGATGACGGTTTCCTGAGGGTGCAGCATGGCCAAGAAGCCGCCCTTGCCATCCAGCCCGCCCGATCTCGGGCCGCTGCCGGTATCGCCGCCGCCGTCAAAGGACAGGAGGCCCCCAAGGATCCCGCCAAATGTTGAACCGCCACCACCTGAGAAAATGCCTGCAAGTGGCCCTTCACCAAAGAGCAGAGCTTCGAACGCCGCCCGTTTGATTGCCCGGGCAAGATCATCCAGCGATGACACGCCATCCGTTGCCATGTCCAAGATGCTTTCTTTCAGCATCCCATTGATTTCTTCGAACTCGTTTGCACTGCCGATCACGTCAGCGTAGCGGTCATCCAGCTTATCGATCGCCGCGGTATATTGGGCTGTCGAGATTTCGCCGGTCTCGTGCATGTCGTTGAGCTTTTGAAGCACTTCTTTGTAGCGCTCTACGGTCAATCCTGCCCGCAAGAAAGCCTTGGCTTCCCGCTCTGCTTCGCTGACCGCTTTGCGGCTAGAGCCCCCGCGGCGTTTGGGGTCAGGGGTGGTATAGGTCGAGATAATGCCGACATTGCCTTTCCCCAGGTCACCAGAACGATAGAGACTTTGACGGGCGGCATCAGGACCAACAACGCCTCCACCACCTAAACCCAGCTGGGAAGCCCGTTCCAGATTGGCGGCAATGCCTTCAGCGGCTTCTTTGAGGCGTTCCGCCTCATCTGCACCATCTCCAATACCAACCGCAATCCCGCCTGCCGTCGCCTCGATTTGAGAGAATACAGTGAACGCTTTCCCGGCCATAAACGCCAACTCTGCCATCTCCGGCGGGATTTTTGCGCTGCCCGCGTAAGATGAGGCGATTGCCTCACTCAATTTTCGGGCACCCTCAGCGGCTTCCTCGGTGGATCCGGCCGCATTGATTTCCGCAAGAGCATCTTTAATGCGATATGCCTCTGCGGTGGTTAAGCCGAACTCATCTCGGATGGCATTCATCGCGTCTTCAACGGCTTGCTCTAGGGGCTGTAGTTCCCCAGCCAAAAGCTGCGAACCAAACTCGTCTGGATCAAAAACCTGAGCGAGATCTATAGCTTGCGCCATTTCGCGACGGGTATTTGAGAAAACTGCGAGCGCCGCCTCCAGCCCGCCGAGAGTGTCTGCAGCCCCTGTTACCGCATCGTTCACAGCAGTGAGTGCCCGCGTTGCAGCAAGCCCAGCCAATTCAGCATGCAGTTTTCTAACCGCATCCGCGTTAAAGCCATACTCTTCGCGCAAATCTTTCAGGCTGGTCATCGCGATGTCCGTTGTGCCCTCAAAGTCTCGAAAAGCTGTCTCAATCTCCTTCATCGCGTCTTCGAGATGATCAAGTTCGTCAGAGGTGTCGAATATGCCCTGCGCCAGCCCGTAAAGGATAGGAATGGCGGCACCCGCAGCGATACCAATGGCGCCAAACCCCAGAGCAAGGTCCGGCGCTTGTATCGCCAGCGCTTGAAGGTAATTGCCCGTTGCGGCTCCCTGTTGGGCAACCTGCGACAACTGCATCGATGCCATGCGAAGGGAAGAGTTTTGAGAGGAGAGCTGTCGGCCTGCCGTGGCTGCGGAAGCTCCAACCTTCTTCACTTGCCGCTCAGCCTTCGCGCCAGCTTTGCTGAGCCGGTCGAGTTCTGTTTTGCCGGTTGTGACCTGCCGGCTATCGACAGCGATGCCGAGACGTGCAACGTCTAGAGCCATTGGATTACCTATTTTGTAGAGAAGACTTGAAACGTCTCGTTATCGCAGCTGCCTTTACAGCGTCGCCAGCGTTCGGCAGCATCAACGAAACCTTTGAAAACTGCACTATCGATCTAGCCTGGCTGATCGCTCAGCAATCTGAAACACAGCTGTTCATCGGCACCAAAGTTGCCAAGCAAAACTACACGACCGAAGAGCTCAAAGAAGCAATGACCAAGCTAGACAGTGCAATCGCAGACTTTCGTGAAGCCTATGCCGACTACTGCGCTACCCTTCGCTAACCGGCTGCCAGGGCGGAATTGAGAACTCATCTTCCGACAACCGGTAGCCCTCGATATAGGCCGCGGACATGCGCCGCAGTGCCCGGGCCTCGAAGCGCTCGGAGATTTCCCCCGTAAGCCGAGCGTATGCGTCAATCTCGCCCCAGGTGAGCGGGATCATGGAGAACCCGGCCGACACCCGCCCGAGCTCATTGAACGCCTCCACGAGGTATTGGCCCGCCGTAACCTCCGGCATTGGTGGAAGCCTCTTGTGGCTTGTCCGATAGCGATCCAGCCGGCTTTCGCTCCAGTTCTTAGGCTTGCCGTGCAGCCAGCCCATGTATCGCGCGAGGGATATTAACCGCTCGGTCGGTTCTTCACGAAGTTCCGGCGGTTTCTGGAGAAAGGGCCGACCTGCCCGCAGATCCATTCTGCATCCGGGTCAAGATATAGCTTTTTGGCGTTCTCAGGGGTGCAAGGCAGCGCTTTGGTGCTACGCAGCCCGATGCCCTTCCAACGGATCGTAATGGCCGCCAGGAGCTCTGCCCCAGCCTCTGCCTCATTGATCTCTTCCCCCTTGGCGCGGCGGCGCTCAATCTCTTTGCGCTTTTCAGCAACCACTCCGCTGTCACCACCACGAACGGTAATGGTAACGGGAGTTTTCCCAGAATACAGAGGATCGCCTGTGGCTGGGTCTTTCAGGTGGAGCTCCGCCCCGGGCTCAGCGGCCTGGCGCGGGCTCAGTTTTGCAAGATCCATCCTTAGACCTCGGTGCCGGTGAAACGGCCAGAGTTGACCGCGATCCGGGCCACATAACCCTTGAAGCTGGAGGCTGTTGCAGGGCGCCGCTTAACGTCCAAAACGCGACCAAAATAGAAGTGCGCTTCACCATCTGGATCGACTTCTTGGAAGGCGTAGGTGCCATTGGAGCCCGCCGCCGCGATCAATGAGGCCTGACCCGCATCGCCTTCGATATGTTTGATCGGGATGTCCAGCACGCCGCCGTCCTTGGCGCCACCGAAATGCTCAACGCGGCCATCCGCCAGGGTGGGCTCAGATGTGTCGGCAGAGGTATCGCCGCGGTCAGGCAAACTAATCACGCCCCCAACCCCCTTGAAACTCAGCGCCCCGTAACCGGCCTGATCGTGATTGGCCGGGCGGCCGGTTGCGATTTTGAGCTTGGTGCCCAGTTCGGTGAAAGTATCACCATCAGCCATAGGTTCGTTTCCTTTTCATGGTGCGGCCCGGCCGCGTTAAGTGATGGCTCGGTAACTGATCCGAACCGGAGTTTCCCAACGGCCATTCTCCTGACGGCCGGGGCGGATTGCTCTGCCTGTGATCGTTAGGGCGGCTTCGCCGGAGGTCAGGCGCTGGCCAATCTGGAAATGCGCGCCAATCAAACCGGCCTTGGCCATCGACTCTGCCTCGTGGCCGAGAAGATCTGAGACCAATGTCAGATACAGAAAGCCCTTTAGATCCCGTGCATTGCCGGAAAGGTCTAAAGTGCTCGGCTCATTCGGAACGTGCGAAACGCGAAGGTGCTCACCTGCGGGCTGTTCGGTTGCGATGCGTGGCCAAACCATCGTATAGCCGGTGATCGTTTCTGCATGCGCCATCAGCGCTGCGTGAATATCGCCTTCAATGCTCATATCACCACCAGCTCAAAGCCCACCTGACGGGCAATTTCTTGGAAGTCCTGCACGGCAAGGCCGACCATCCCGGCCGGTGCCTGGCCTGAATAACCATCCTCAAGCCGCTGAATGTAGGGTAAATTGTTGACCAGATAGATCACATCCCCAGCCTTTAGACCGGCCGCAGTCGCGGTGGCTCTGCTGATTGTGGCCTGTCCTGTTTTGTCGGTCAGGTCCAACGTGCCGTTTGGAACTGTGCCGATTGTCACCTGCCAATTGGCCCGGGCCCGCCCGCTGTCTACCGGGGTCGCCATAATCACACGCTCGAATAGATCCAGCGCGATCTTCTGGACAGCCAAATCCAGTTTTTCCTCAGTGCGTTGTGCCCATCTGTTGATGTCCTCGGCAAAGCCCATCAACTGCGCCCGCCGCGGCAGATCATGTCATAGAGCGCCGTTTCACCACCCGATGCCATCCGGCCGAGTTTGGCGATGGTGAGCGTGCCACGATCGCAGATCACCAGATCACGCGCCGAAAACTCAACCGGCCCAGCCTCAACAATCACCTGAAGGTCACCGGCTAAGATGCTGGTTCCATTGATGCGATCAGCCCCCATCTCGAAAACCGTCATCCGCACAGGGATAGGATCAGGCGACGGCCCTACGGTGCCCCCGGTGGGGTCAGACGGCCCGCCACCGGATACCGGCGCGGGCTGCTGAATTGCCCCTGTCTGGATCGCGTCGGGCTGCGCTTCTGCGATCCGGTCAAAGGCCCGGGTCACATGTTGGCGGATCGTGGTCATCCGCGCTGCACCTTCATTTGGCAGGTGCCAGCGGCGAGGAAGGACGCCAGCAGGCCCTCCACGGCCACAAGGCGGGGCCGACCCACAGGCAGGCTTTCCCCACCACCAATGCTGATCGGCCCAACCTTCACGGTTTCCTTGGTGGTATTGGCGCCGATCGTAGCGAATGGGTCCAGCCCCTCTTGGATCAGGTGCGCCAGCTCACACTGGGCATGCTGAACCTTGCGAGGAATGCCGCTCCAGGCATCACGCGGGAACGCTCCCTCCTGATCAGAAGACAGCTCTTCCCCCAGATAGGTCCAAAGGCGATTGATCCCGTCGAAGGCGCGGCGAAGGTTGGCTTCGTCCGCGGCCTCGTCGCTGCCAATCGTCCAGCCCCGCGCGGCTCCATAGGACCGGTAGGCGTCCAGCGTCACGTAGCTGTCGGCCTCCGCCACCACCGCGCCTGTTTCGACGGTCAGAGGCATCTTAGGAGCCCGGGAACAAGATTGCGGTCAGCTGCTCGCGCAGCTCTTCGACCTTGCCGGTGGGGGCTTCTACGCCGTTCTCTTTCAGCAGCGCTTCCAGCTCGCCCTTTTTCAGCTTCGCAACATCGGCGGCAGATTTGGGCACACCGCCTTGCACGGTCACCTTCACGTCGGCCTCTTCGAAGTGCTTGATGATCTCGGCGTTGCCGGCATCCACCACAACTTCGGTTGCGTCTTCGGGCGGCACCACCTGGGCCCAGAATTTCGGGTTGCGGTGCGCAAAGCCTTCAACGGGCTTTTCAGTATAGGCATATTTCATGGTTCGTTCTCCAGAATGAGAAACCGGACGCCTGAACGCCCGATCAGTTCTCTATCGGTTCAGGGGATGCGCTGACGCCCTAATCGCCGGACAGATCGATCACAAAGCCGGCGGTGGCCTTGTTGCTCTGTGCGACCTTGGACCAGTTGCCGCCCGCACCCAGTGCCGTCAGATCTGGGTTTTCGGTGCCGGTGAACTTGTAGCCCAGCAGATCGACGTTGAACGCCCCTTCCGCCCGGTAGCCGTTGGCCAAGTTTTCCTGATCGTTGATCGGGTATGCGCGCGACTCCGGCGCCTGGCTCTCGACCACTTCTACAGCGCCGGGCTGCAGGCCGTAGACCTTGTTGGCCGCGATCTTGTCCGAGACCAGCACCGGCTTGCCCATCGTGCCAGGGGTGCCGCCGTAGATCACAACGCCGGCCTCTTCATAGACCTTGTTGTCGATCGCTTCGTCCACGTAGTCGAAGTAGACGCCAGAGGACATGCCCCAGATCCCGATGCGGTTTGAGGCATCGCCGAAGGTGCGCAGCCCTTTGGTCAGGGTTTTCTTGCCCGAAGCGGCGATGGTGTCGGAGACGTTCAGTGCTGCCACGGTGCCGATCGCTGCATCCAGCGACGCAAAGGCTACCTGAATTGCGTAATCCATGAAGGCATCGGCCTGATGCTGGCCAATCAGCGCATAGAACTCTTCCGGCGAGCGCGCACGACGCTTGAACGCCTCTTCGGTGCTGGCGTAGGGGCCGTATTTCCAGGGCGTCTTCACCGAAATGTCTTCGTCCGAACCCAGTTTCTGGGAGGTGACTGCGGCGGTCGAGTTCACATTACGGTGGGCCATGCCGCCCGGCACGGTGTAGAAGGCAGACTTGTCAAAGTCGCCCTCAATGGCCTCGGTGCGCAGCACCAGAGCGTTGGCGGAGGCGCCGTTGAAGAGCTGCAGATTGTCCTGCATGCGCTCCAGGTAGGAGGTTTGGGCGAGGCGATTGTAAATCACCATATCCGAATTGACGGTGGTGTTCATGGGACAGATCCTATTTAGGGAGTTTCAGGTAGGCCGCTTGGCCGTGCTCTGCGATGTATGCGGACTTCTCGGCCGCGGAGAACTCAGAGCGTTTCTTGTCCGGCGTCCCGCCGTTGCCGGGCTGCTTCCCGCCGCCCCCTTTGCCGCCATCACGAACCGCGTAGGGCTTCGCTTTGGCGAGTTCTTGCGCCAGATCGGTCAGCGTGGCGCCGTGATCCGGCCCACTGCCAATCATCGGTTTGCCGTCAGCTGTCAGCACCTTGGGGGTGCCGTCGTCGGCAAATTCCAGACGCCCCAGCGCGGTGGCTGCGATGTCGTCAATGGCTTCTGGGATGAAACCGGCCTTGGCCAGCTCAGCCTTCAGAGATGCTGAGGCGTTGGCCTTCATCATCTTGTCTATCCGCGCGTCACGGTCAGCCAGCTTGGCGTCATAGTCCTTGGTCAGCGCGTCCAGCTTTGCCTGCGCCTCTTCCCCTGACTTGCCGCCCTTGGCCGCCTGCGCTTCCAGTTCCGCAATCTTGCTGCTGATCTCGTCAGGGGTTCCCAGCTTGGAATAGGCAGCGGCATTGCCGCGCTCTTTCTGCAGCGCCGATTTCAGGCCGGTCAGATCCTCTGTGAGCATAACCTTGGTCAGATCCAGCGTAGTCTTGTCGCCTTCGGTTTCGACAACGGATTTCAGCCCCTCGGGCAGGCCCGAGAGGTCAGCGATTTCAATTTTCATGGTTTTCAGCTTCCCGCTAGGTTGGCGCGGGCTTCCCGCCCGCCGTTAAGGCCAGACTTGCTTCTGGCAATAAACGCAGGCAAAGCCGGTGGCCTTGCCCTTCACAATCCGCCCATTCTTCAAACGGGGCGAAAATGTCTCTATGAGGTTCCTGCTCTTGCAGGTAGGGCATTCAATGGGCTCGCCCGCATATTCCCGTTTGGGCTTATGCGTCTTGTTGGTCACCAGTTTTAGGTGGCTTTCTCCCAAAGGTCGCGCTCCAGGCGTTTCAGCTCGTTTAACGTAAGCGTTGATCCTTTTCTGTCAACGAAACGCTCCATCTTAAGCCCCTTTCGGAAGAGTTTCGCCCGTGTGGGCCCCAACACTTCCTCTTGAAACGCCTTAGGCTGTTTCCTCAGCCAGGTGTCATAGTCCTGATCCGCCGGCACCCGGCCATTCATGCTGGCCCGGGTTGCTGGTGGCAGTTCATCGATGTCAAAGCCAAGCTCTCGCCATGACTTGGTGACCGGACTTGTGGAAGAGCGGCAGTTAAAGTGTGCCGGCGGCCGCGGCCCTTTGCCTGGCTCATAGACCTTTCCGTCCCGCGCGCGGCAGACAGCCGACGTGCGGCCGTCCAGCGTGCTGTTCCAACGCACGCCCTTGATCAGGTTCCCATTGCGCTCATAGGTGTATTCCCGCGCCGTGTTGGCGGTGTGGTTAATTGCCGTACGCACCACCGTTTCTGTCGCACGGCGGTTGCTCTCCAAGATCCCATCGCGAAACCCCATGGATCGGCGGCCGCGAATGTCTCGCACGACCTGATCCGTGGTTCTACCTTCAACAATCCCAGCTCTGATCGTGTCACGCACCTTGCGAAACGCGCTGGCGCTAAGCTCCGTATAGACCTCTTTGAGCAGCTTGCCCTGAAACGGCCGGCTGTTCACCGCGGCAAGCAACTGATCAGCGCTTGGTGCTACCGTTTCCAGCTTTACCGGCAGAACCCGCCTGAAAAGGTCCAGCTGGTATTCGCCTTCATAGGTGGCCAAGGCCTCCAGATCCAGCTGCAACGCCCCTGTGGCGTCGGTATAGGCGCTTTCGAAGCTCCGGCGCATCTCGGTTAGCAGGCGCTCCTGGCGTGTCCGAGAGAGTGCACTGAGGTCTTCCCGCAGCAGCCGCTCCAAAATTTGGGCATCAGACCGCTTGAGAAGAGCGAGGATCTTTCGCACCGTGGCGCTGCCGTAACGCTGCAGATAGATTTGGTGACGGGTCAGCGCGTCGGCCAGGTCGTCATTCACCGCCATTGCCCAACTCATCCGGCACTTCGTCTTCCAGCTCTTCGATATATGCGTCGGTGTCGGTGTCCTCCGCCAAAAACCCGCGACGCTTCATCTCCTCGATGAACACCCGGCGCGGCATCTGTCCTGTATTGACGGCTGACAGCATAGCCAGGAACTCCTGTGCGGTCAGAAGGCTTACGCCGAAGTCCTTGTTCACCTTCACGGTAAACTCTGCCTCATCCCCCTGATACATCGAGAACCAGCCCAAGCAACGCTCCAGCGTGTCCTTGAGATTGTCAGCCATCATGGCCAGCGGTGCGGTCTCCTTGGCCGCGTCCAGTGAAGCACCGGTGGCCGTCTCTGTTCCGGCAACCAGCAGCATCAGGCCAAGCACCTGCATCTGGAACTCAAGGTCTTTCAGGTCATTGCGGCCAGCCTCGATCGCTGCACCGGTGTGTTCCACCCATTCCAGTTTTGCGTCCGGGTTGCGGGCAGTAACAGCGCTATCCGCGGACAGCGTGATCTTCTGGTCTTCATCGATGCCAGAGGCAAACAGGATGGGCACACGCGCACTGTGCAGGATGTTACGTTGATCGCTGGCGCTCAGCCAGTGTTCCAGGTTCTTATCTGCCAGATCCTCCAGCGGCGGCTCTGCTTTCAAGAAGCCCTTGGGGTTGGCATAGAATGGCGCCACTGTGATTTCAGCGGCCTCGGTGTCGAACTCTTCGACCACAGACCAATCGCCCTTGTCCGTGGACTGACGGAATAGGCGCACATTCACGTGGCCTTCGACCAGGGTCAGCACGCGGACCTGCTTGACGGTCTCGATCTTGAACTCATCGGCAGGATCGTCAACCTCGATGGTCTCCATCATACGCCACTGCTTGAGGCGAATTTTGCTACCGACGGTCTCGGTTTTCCAGCCCAGCACCTCTTCGACGGGCACATGGACCAGATAAGGCCGCATGTTCTGCTCAGCTGCCTGCGCTTTGGTCAGTTCCTCCGGGCGCGGCGGCGCATCCACCATGATGAAGGTCAGGCCGCAGCCGCCCAGGGCAGCCTCAAAGACGTTGCGAGCGAAGGCACTGAGGTCTTGGCCCTGCATATCGATGTTGGCCGCCTCTTCCTGCAGCGTGTCACCCTCAATCTCCACCGACTTGGTGAACACCCGGCCAGTCATGTCCCGCACAGTCTTGCGGAAGCCGTTGAACAGGAAAGAGCTGTCCAGGCGGGCCTTATAGGCGTCGTCGCTCTCGGCCGGGAACTGAGGCAGGTAGGTCTTGCCTGCAGCACGCATGGCCTTGGTTCCGCCCATGAGGGCCCGCCCAATCTTGGCGGCATCGATCAGCGCCTCGGCTGCGGGTGTTTTCTCAGCGACGGTATCTGTCAAAGTCGTAGCTCCGTGCGTTCGAAGGTGGGCTTCTCAACGGGCATCTGTTGATGCACGAAGTAGCCGCCCGCATCTGGGTGGTGATCGAGGCCGGCGCTTTTGTCCGGCTCCCCGTTCTTGTCGTAGGCCTGCTGTTCCAGCGCTTCCGCGTAGGTCTTGCAGCGCAGCGCGTTGACTTTGAGGCGACCTTTCTCAAAGCCAGTGTTCACGGCCAAGATCCGGTCTTTCACCGGCGGGTTGGTCTTGGGCGCCCGGATAGAGTGGCCAGCCTTTCGTAGCAGCGAGATGTCCGACTTACTCGCGTCCACTGTCTTGCGGCTGCCTCCGCTGGCGTCGGGATAGATCGTGATCCGGTGGCCGGGGTATTTCTCCGCCAAGACATCGATAAGGTGCGGTGTGTCCTGCAAGCCTTTCAGCTCGTCTACAGCGTGCCAATCATCTCCGCGGGGAACCCAGACCACAGAGGCCATATTGCCCACGTTGAAGTCTTGCCCGATGTGCAGCGGCTCCTTTGGCTTGATGCTCTCCGTTGAAGCGTGGCGCAGCCTGTCATAGCAGCGATATACAGTCCCGCTCGTGAGGTTGACGAACAGGCCCATCAGATAGGCGTCGATCAGTTCAACCGGGTAAGAATCCTTCAGAGATTGAATGTAATCCGGCGGCAAAAACCGCTCATTTTCGTAGGTGCTGGCCTGCACCATGCTGTAGTCACGCTTTGGGTCGCGGGCGAAGGTATCATAGACGAAACGAAAGCCCTCGGGCGTTGTCGTAACCCCAATCCCGTTGACCACACCCGGGACGACCAAACGCATTCGCGCGATGATCTTTCGCCACGCATCTTGTGCTTTGTCTTTCGCCATGATGTCGATTTCATCGACCAGGCCGCGGGCGATCTTAAAGCCCACAATGCTGCCCGGCGTGTCCATCGACCGGCAAATGATGGTGCCGTACCAGACAGAGCCGCGGTAGAGCTCAACCTCCTTGTCAGCGCTTTTCACCTTGGCGTTAAAGCCAAGCATGAATGCCGCTTCATCAATCGTGGGCCAAAAGGTGTCACGTATGTCCCTGTAGGTCGGCGCGAAATACCCCTGCACCGTTTTCGGGTGCTTGCCCGCAAACAGACCGAGGTCCAGACACCCAACAAAGGTCTTGCCCGAGCCGAAGCCCCCGACGTAGGCGCGGAACTTGGTGTTCAGCTGGTCGAGAAAGATCCCCTGCGGTGCGCTAACCCTCAGATCGTGTGACACGCACGTCACCTACCGCTTCCTTTGCGGTAATGTTGATGTTCAGACTTGGGGCGTCATTCACGGCACCGCCAGAGCCGTTAAGCATGCCGAGGTGGCGCGCAAGCTTTTCTAGCGCAGATAGCTTATCGTGCATTTTGACTTTCACCCCCGTTTGCGTGAGTGAGACCTCAGACACCGCCGCCGCCGTGGCGTCGTCAATCTGATTGCTTGGAACCAGCTCGACCGGATAGACGCCTAGGCCGTTTGCATCGGCGTTTTCATCACCTCTTTCAATCGGGTTTTTGCCCCAGGTAACGGCCTTGCGGATGTCAGAAAACCCGATGCTTGCGAGTTCTTGCAGCACCATATCTTGCGTGATTTCCGTCCGTTCTTGCCGCTTCGCCTGTGCCTTCTGAATTTCGGCCTCAACCTCAGCATTCTTAAACAGCCGCAATCCCTGCGCATGGGCAGTTTTGGGGCTGTATCCGGCGCGAATTGCCGCCTGCGTTTTGTTCAGATCGACAATGTATTCCTGTGCGAAGCGCTTCTGCTTGTCATTCAGCGCCATGGTGACTTCCCGTCAGTGTTGGTGACCAGGCATCCCACCCGGCTTTGCGATCTAGGGCTAGGCGCCCGGATCAGGTCTTCTTGCCGGCCTTGGCTTTGGCCTTGTGCAGCTTGGCGATCTTCATGGGGCTGGGGTCGTCCGCATAATCCCGGGGCAGCTTGCCGCCGTTGTTGCGGATCTGGGTCACGTATTGCTTGATCATGCCGACTTCTCCTTGTTCCATTTGAGGTGGTTGCGAGCATTGAGGGCGATGAGCAATACGCTCATGCATGCAAAGCTCCATTTCCCTGTGAGGATGATCCAGACCACCCTGACCGATTGGCTAAAAATACCCACGATCCATGTCGCCCAGTGCTTATTACCGGCCATGAGGGTCAGAAGGTTGGCCAGCCCTGACATGAGCAAAGGAGGAACAGTTTCTAGCCCGTTCTAAACTTTTAAGGCCAAATTCGCACAAAAGGCGAAAATAGCTAAACAACAACGACTCAAGGACGTTTATCTAAATACGCATTTAGCGGCGCAGCCTTTCTTGGACGTGAGCGTTGCGCAACAAATACCTTTTGTACCCTTCACATAAACAAAAAAGAATGGGCGGTGACTTAGGTCGCCGCCCTTTTCTTATCCAAGCTCTAAGTGCCTGCCGGACATTGAACAGCGGGCTGCTAGAAAGAGCCGAGGACATAAAGCTCGCCCGCATGGATTAAGGGCGCCCACCAATGCCTTCGAGCCGGGCGTTACCCGGCGCGCGTCATTTCTTGCTCCTTGGAAGATGTAGGTACCGGTTCGTCCATCGGCTAACGAAAACGGCGATCCGTGGGGGTTAGCCACAAATCGCCTGCGAGGATACAAAATCGGCAATTGTGGTGCGGGTCAAGAGGGAAGTTTGAATTGTCTGATGCGAACTAAGTTCCCATGCTACAAAGGTAGCTTGAGCAGGTAGAGGAAGCAGGGCGACAAATCTGATCTACGTCTGCAACGAGAACCGCCACGTCGGAATGATTAACAATGGAAACGTGGCAGCAAAAGAAATGCTTGCGGCCCTATCCAAACGCGCTTGGTCGTCACCGCCTCCCAACTTCTCGCAACAGCTCCAGCGCTACTAGCAACCGCTCCCCTGCTCTGCTCACCTTCCCACCCGCAACAGCCTCTCTGCGCCCTCTGACCACGTCAAACAGATCCCGCTGATAGACCGCATGTAGCTGCCCAATCAGCCCATGCCAGTGCATCCAAGCATTGACGGCGTCGCGGTGCTTCTCGTCTTCGCTGCGCAGATCGGGCTGGTCATCCTCTCGGGCTTCGAAACTTTCAGGCAACATCTCAACCTTGCGGGGCGTGGCATGGAGAGACTTGCCCAGCACCACTCGGGCATAGCGAGCCTCGCAGCCCGTGAAGGTCGCGTAGATCTGCCAGAGCTCAGCTGCCAATTCCGGATCGCTCTTGCCGTAGGTCAGATAGATCGCCTGGCCCGCCGGCTCTCCAAGGGCCTGCGTGCGCATTACCTCAAGCGGCCGTTCTCCAGCGCTCATCATCCGGGCGCGGGCCTGCAGGGCCACCTTGTCTGGGGCCCGTTCCTGCTTTGCCGTCACGGTACGTTTGGCGCGCGTAGCGTTGCCATCGACCTCACGGCGCGGAACCGGGGCGAGACTTGCAACGCCCAGCAGTTCCCGCTGCTGCCGTTTGCGCGAACGTGCTCGCTGCTTATCACCCTTGCCCATTGCTCTGCTCCCTTGTGGTATTTTCTTCAGTCGTGACCGAAATGATGTTCAATCTGGTTGGCGCTGTTTTGCGCCCAGTCCGCGTAGAAATATCCATTTTTGCGTGTTTGTCGGTCATGCCAGCCCCCTTTGCTTGACGCGCTCCAGTGTCACCATTTCCCGCGCAATCAGCTCTTCAACCATCGACCGGCTGATCATGTTCGGCGCAATGAACTTGTCGCCATTCACCCAAGCGGCGTTGTGCTCCAGGATCTCAGTCTGACCGATTTTGCGGGCTGTTTTAGGCGGAGGGCACTTCTCCCACGATCGGTCCCGCAGCCAGTTGTCAGAGAATTTGACCTTGTCCGGGTCGTAGGTTTTCGATGCTTCGGCGTAACGCCTGGCCGCGGCGATGAGGTCATCTGCGGAAAGCCCCGAAGCGAGCGCTTCTTCCCAACTGCGTTCCCCGTCGAGGGTTTCCCGCGATCTGGGATGGGCATCGAGAAATTCTTGGTAGCCGTCGTCGTTAGATAACGAAGAAGATTTATCTTCTGAGTTATCTATATATGGTTCTGATTTCTGACCTTGCTTTGGCAATGCTGTGGCTTTTGCTACACTCGCTTTGTTGTTTTTCAATGACTTAGCCTTTCCGCCCTTGCTCCCCGCTTGCGCCCTCAACTCGCTTTTATCGCGCGCTTTTTTGTACTCTTTTTGCAGACGTTGATTGGTAATCACGTCCCCATCGACGGTGAAAAACTCCGAAATCTCCTCCCAAACCGAGGCCCATTTACGGCCGGAAAGCCCCGCGATCCGCGCCAGTTTTTTGGGGTCGCTCGGCAGCTGCCCTCCCTTCGACCACATGGTCATAAGGATCAGCAAATAGGCGCCGTGCTGCTCTGTGGTGAGGTGGCGCGTGTCGGTCAGGTAGTCACCGACATACAACTGCATGAAGGGCGCGTTGCTCATCTCAAAAGCTCCCTAAGGCCGGCAGGCACAGTAGAGGCCACTTCAGGGCCGCAGAGGGCCGGATTGGCCTTTTCAATGACAGCCACGCAGCGAACCATGTTTGGGACCCACTGCGGGGCCGTTGCACGCACCCACCTGCGGCTGTCGTCTACGATGATGCCAGCTTTGACCAGGGCGTCGGTGTAGGCCTTCTCAGCGTTGCCGGAATCCATGTTCCCGACACCCCGCTCCCCGATCAAGTAGGTGATCGTCACGGGCGCTGAGAACATCGGCAAAGGCCCTTGAAGGTCCAGTAGCTGCTTTGCCTCGCGGCGCCACTGGTTATAGCGAGGGGTGCGCTTGCGTCCCCTGCCCCGCACGTTGGCGAACACGTTATTGCTGCTGATAGGCGCAGGCAAGATCAGGCGGGCGGTGTCACTCATTGGTCAGTTCTTCCCCTGTGACCGACGCATGCGGCGGATACACCGGTTCATGATCTTGGTTCGCTCTGCGATGGTTTCTTTGAGGATCAATTGGCGGCGCGTAATCCGAGCCTGAAGCTTTGCAAGGCGGGCCAACTCTTCTTCGTCGGCATGGCGCAACCATGGCGCATCGATCCCGAAGGGCTTTTCCAACGGCGGGCCGCCATTGTCGCCAATCAGGGCTGCCATCTCCTCGACCTTGCGATCTTCTTCCGCAACCTGCGCCTCTGCGATCCGGAGGAACCTCATAAAGCTATCGTCTGACATGCATCACCGCTCGCTGTTGTGTAGCGCATGCCGCTGCACAGACTTCGACAAGACAGCCCGCATCAGGCCTTTGGCCAAACGTGTTCGGATGTTCGCAGTCGCGTTTGATTTTGTGGCTTTGCAAGGGCAAGGCTGAAGGGCGACGCATAAACTGTGTGCATCATCTGCCGGCATCCGGATCACGACTTCGTCGCCTTCACGCTTGATCGAACCTAACATTTGTCCAGCTCCAAGATTATGGAGCGCGGCTGCGAAGCCACGCGGGAATAAGGACCATCGGGTTTCCCCGTCTGGGCAAGGTCAGGCTCCCATTGGCCCAAAGACCGGACGGCCACGAAGGCTAAGGCAAAACGCAAATGAGCTGCGGATCTTGAATTAGAATTTATCTTAAGTAGTATCGATGCCTTGCGAGCCAATTTTTTGGAGAACTTGATATGAAGTGGATCACGACTGCCGTTGCAGTCATCCTCGCCTGGTCCGGAGCCGCGGCTGAGCCAGCTGAGAGAGATATGACGGAAGTAACGGCCAACTGCGTATCGGAATGGCCGGACGACTATTCGATGCAGAAATACTGCCTGGACAGAAATCAAGAGGGCTACGAAACAGCCTCTGCCTACTGGTCTACATCGGGAGAAGGAACGCTCAACATCATCGGACCGTCTTTTCGCTTCTGTGAGGGGAAGTGGGGGCAGCAATGGGAGATGGTGGCCTATTGCATGCAGAGCGAGGTCGACGGCGCAAAGGAGGCCTCGACCCTGTTGAAACAAACACCTGAAGCGGTTGGTATTGAGATCTATGCCAAGTGCAAAATGAAATGGGATGATCAGTTCAGCATGATTGGATATTGCATAGACCGTCAGGTCTCGGCATGGCTGGCAATGAACGAGTAAGCGCTTCATCTTTCAGCCCCCACGCTCTCGCGTTCAAGCCGCAGCCTTGCCTGCTGAAGCGCCTCGACTGCCTCATCAATCTCAACTATTGCCTGGTCATATTCACAACCTGCATCAGACTGCTGAGCCGAAAGGATCGCGTTGACCGCCTCCCCGGTTTCCTTGCTGATCTGACCGACATGAAGAAGAACGCAACCTTGAGCCGTGTATTCGTCAGGGCGAAGCCTCCGGGCCAACATCTTAGTCACAGGATAGCGGCCGGCTGCGTCCTCTAAGGCCATGACCTCGTCCACGTTCCAGCCGATGCTTTGCCCCAGCTTTTTAGACAGCGTGCCTTTGCCGACCGAGCGCCCCAACCTTGCATTGATCGTTTCGGCAGCTGCATCCAGGCATCCAAATGAGCCGTCGATCAGAGCCGCCATTGAGGCGTTGATCCGGGAACGGAGGTCAGACATCTGAAACCCCGTTTCCTTCAACCTTCATAGTTTCGCGGGTAGGAACTTCGCCGAAATTCAAAGCGAGTTCGGCGAATGAAAAAGCTTCAAATGGGCAGTCGACGCCCGCATCTTTACAAAGCGCCGCCATCACAACGAACCATCGAGCTGGAAAGACCCCTTTATCCAGCGCGTTTGAAATCGCAGTTCCACCGACACCCAAGTGCTTGGCGATCACGTTGCGCCCAACCGTATCGCAAATTTTCTCAACATCAGCCATGCGCCAACGTTAGTTCACTAATTATGAACTCGCAATGTCCATTATTTGGAAACGTTCACTTTTTGTGACCCCTGAGTATGCTGCAAACATGGATTATGACTACAAATGCTCTCTCGCAAAAACAGGCGACGCTGACCACGAAGCCTCATCTATTCGCCTTCGCGCGGCCCGCTCTGCTATCGGATTTAGCCAGGAGCAACTGGGTGTCGCTGGGGGCGTAAAGAAAACTGCTATAGCAAACGCGGAGCAGGGTAGAGCATTTCCAGGCAGAGACGTGCTAATATATCTCTACCGCGAACACCGAATTGATCTCAATTTCATGATCAACGGCGACTTTGTTCAACTCCCCGGTGACGTTCAAGATCGGCTTTTTGCTGCGCTCGAAGTGTTAAGTAATGGTGCGGATCGTAAATAAAATTTAGATCCAACCCCAACCGTCTGAGCACTGAGCCCATCTTAAACATCAACCAGTTCATTAAGTAATTATTATCCTAGATAAAACCGATGGACGAGAAATTCGCCATCGCGCCAACCCTAGGAACAGCCTTGCAGCAGATCAAGCCTGCTAACCTTAGTTGAGAAATGCACGCTTATCCGCGTGCAATCTGATAGTTCCACCAATCGATCCCTTCATATGCTTTCTCTCAAGTAGAAGGCTCCGCCTCTGGTCAACCTATTCTCCTTCAAACTCAATGCACTCATTCCCCTGATTTGCCGGCTTCCCAATCAGTGATTCACTTTCGTTGGCCGACAAAAACAACACCCCAGCCTGTGTTTCGCAGAATACGTGTACATATTTTCTGTACTTTTCATGTTGACGGTTCATTTAATGTGAACTAAAATCTCTACCATAGCGAAGGCAAACAGCCTCCGCCTACCACCCGCCGAAGAGGCAAAAGGCCAACCCGGGCACCGACCCAACAGGCCACCAATCGCGGGAGGGAGATTTGAGAGGAGAAGCCGATATGTACCAGACCATTTACCACGTCTCTTTCACCTGGATGAGCAGCCGCCTTGGCACTCTGACCGAGTGGACCACTCCGGAAAACAAAGTTCTGGAAGGCATGGGCGACGTGTTTGAGGTGATCGGCGAACATAACGAAGCCAATGCAAACCGGATCCGCGTCATTCAAATTGACCTACACGAAGGCTCCTCTCGCGAAATCACCGAAGACGCCCTGCGTGACTTTGGCGACCACATGGTTTCGATCACAGGCGAGTGGCCCGAATGGCTGGCAGAATTTGCCCCTGACGACACCAAAGCCGAACTGGCCCGCCGCGCGGCGCGCGAAGAAGCCGCAAGCTATGGCGTAAGCGAATATCTGGAGGCGGCGGAATGAACCGCCCTTCCCCACTTTCCCCCGACGGTGCGGTGAAACCTGCACCCAACTCCCCGGCCGGTGGTCATTTTGCCTGTCTGCCTGCTGGCCGGGGCTTTTTCGGGGGGATCATTGGAACACTCACGGAGCGCGTTGCCCATCTCCTCTTGGGCAGCGCTTCGACCAGCGCGGGCGGGGGGCCACGTCCCAAAACCTCCCTGGGCACCCTGCCCGCGCAAGCTTCAAGCCCCCAATGCCATGCTTCACTTGCCAAATCCGATGCTTGCCCTACCTATAAAGCACTCACGGAATGCGCTGTTGAAGCTGCGCTTAGCAGCGCGTCGTCCGGTGCGGGCGGGGTTTTTACCAGTAAGAAGCCGTTCCTAACCCCGCCCGCAATTCGCGCTACCAATCCAAGCGCATTCGTCTCACGTTCATCTGATTACTTCGGAAAATTCAGGATTTTCTGTAGATTGCAAAGCCTCATGGGCCGTGCGCAATCACGTGTACATATCCAATCACTGTTAGAGTGCTGGCAGTGTGGCGCCCCAAATCTATCAATAGCTTCCGGTTTTTCCCTGTTTGCGCCTGCGAGTAATCCGCCCAGAACAGCACATTACGTCTCTGATCACCTGTGGGCCTGCACCACCGGCGCCGGCGGAACCTAACCCCTAATCACTGGAGTGTCTGACATGAGCCGTGACAACGCTCGAGCGCCTCTTGGGCGCTATGGAGACCTGCGTTCTGGCGGGAACCTCCTGAAGCCCCGCCGCAGCCTATTCCCGGCGCTCATGCTGGCTCTGTGGTGGGTGACTCTGGCTGTTTGCCTGCTGATCACGCTGCAAAAGGCCATTGGCCACCATGCGGCCGTGTCCTGCGGTGCCTGCTGATGTGGATCGTCTTCGACCACTCCAGCGGGATCGCCCTGCCCGGCCGCCACCCCAAAGCCTGCTTCGAAACTGCCCGCGTATTGGGCTGGACCAACTTCACCATCCAGAAAGGGAACGAACATGCCTAAGAAGCGCAACATGGTTCCGATTACGGAACTGAGGATCCGCGTTTATCGGCCACTGGATGAACGCGACCCCTGTTTCGCCTACATCGGGAATTTGCCGATGCGGTTTTCAGGCAAGACACCAATGGCAGCTAAACGTGCAGCCGATGAATGGCGCACAAAAGAAGTAGCCAAGGAGACTGAACGCAAAGCGAACGCCGACAAGTCGAAGGCTACGGCGAAATGATCAGGCAACCATCCTCAATGTCTCAATTGTATGCTTGGTACAGGGCAGCAGTTGCTGGAAACGCACCCGCGCTCCATGACGGTATCCCACACTGCGGCTGGTTTAAGCGAAAGCTGGTCAAAGGCGGTCCTTGGGTTCCTGTCCGCATCTTCATCGATCGCGATATCGACCTAGTGACCGGTGAATTGACACGCGACGAAGTGCTGCGCATCGAAATCGAAGGCATTGAAGCGGGAGATCCAGCAGAGCACTGGACCTACCTCACCCCGATCAGCCGAGCCGAATTTAAGCACCTGACCGACTATCGGCTGCGTAACGGCAGCCGGATGCTCGACAGCCGTCGAGCAATTGATCTGTCGCAAGTCCCTACAGAACCCCAAGGAGTTATTTGATGAACGTTCCTACTTCACCAACAAATATGACAGCTGGTGCCCCGGCCCCGATGGGTCACAACCAACCGCCTGCATTTGACCCCAACGTTCTGGCTAGCCGCCAGGTGACCGCGGAGGAATTCTTGGAAGTGACCAAGATGTGGCAGTCTGTCGAAAAGATCGAAAGCGAGACTCAAGCCGAGCAGCTGAACGATCAGATTACCGGGTTGCGCAAGCTGTGGAAGAAAGTCGACGCTGACCGAAAAGCCGCGAAGAAGCCACATGACGACGCTGGCAGAGAGGTCCAAACTGCCTTCAATCCGCTGTTGAAGAAGTTGGCAGCCGCGGCAGACGCGCTCAAGTCCAAGCTGTCGGAATTCGCCGCGGAAAAACAGCGCCGCGAAGACGAAGCACGCGAACAAGCCCAGCAAGACGCTGAGGGGAAACAGGCCGAAGCTGCCCGTCTGGTGGCCGAGGCTGCTGCCAGCGGCGATATCAGCGCGCAAGTGGATGCCGAGGAAGCCCAGAAGGCCGCCGAAAAGCAAGCCAAAGCGGCTGCGAAGCCCGCTGTCTCAGCCATCAAGTCTGCTTCGGGCGGTGGCCGCACTATGTCTGTCCGGACCATCCGTGAGGTGGAAGTGACCAACGTTCGCCTGCTGTTCATGCATTACCAGAACCATCCTGACGTTGCCGAGGTTCTTCGCCGCATAGCCACAGCTGATGTGCGCGCCAAGGGCTTTGACCCGGAAGAAACCAAAATCCCCGGCATAACGATCACTGAACGCAAGAGCGTCGCTTAATCCATCACAGTTCACAGGAAATCAAAATGTCTCTTCCCGCACAATCCGCATCCATGCCGCTTTTGATGGATCCCGACGCCTTCGAACACATGCAGCGCGTCGGCGGCATGCTCGCCTTGTCCCCTCTGTTCCCAGAGCACCTGCGTAAAGGTTCCAAGGAGACCGCCATCGCGAACGGCGTTTTGGTCATGAACATGGCAAGCCGCCTGAACGAAGATCCTTTGACCGTTGCACAGAACATTTACTTTGTTGGCGGCAAGCCTGGTTGGTCGTCGTCTTACATGATCGGCAAAGCCAATCAGCACGGTGTTTTCAAAAACCCGATCAGCTGGGATCTCAAAGGCTCAGGTGACAATCTATCTGTGACCGCGTTCGCGGAACTGGCATCCACTGGCAAGAAGGTCACCGCGACCTGCGACATGGCCATGGCGAAAGCCGAGAACTGGACCAAGAACCCGAAGTATCGGTCGATGCCGGAACAGATGCTGCGCTACCGCTCGGCCACGTTCCTGATCCGTCTGTATTGCCCCGAAGTGATGGTCGGCGTTCCGGCGCAGGTGGAAGTCGAGCTCGATATGAAGGACGTCACTCCGGCTGATGCGCTGGACAAGTATCAGACACGCCAGCCGGCAGAACCGGTTGCTGAAGCCGAGGTTGTTCCCGAGACCGAGGAAGAACAGCAGGAGACGGCCGCCGAGACCGCGCCCGACCCCGAGCAATTCCAAAAACTCGTCGACATGATCGCCAACGACTTAATAGACAGTTCAGATCTCGAAGGTGTGCTGGAGCTTTACCAGGACCAAATCGAGAAGATGGAAGCGGCTGCCCCCGAGGCACACATGCGCCTACTGGAAACAGTGGCCGAATTTCGCAAAACCGACAACTGACATCGTTTCCTGGCCCCTGAGGACAGGGACCAGCGACGGACAATAGATTTTTCACAAAAGGAACTTCCCCATGGCACACCCCGTAGATGTTCACGTCGGCAAGCAGCTAAAAGCCCTTCGCACCCTGCGCGGCCTGACACAGACCGATATTGCCAAAGGTTTGGATCTGTCATTTCAGCAGGTCCAAAAATACGAACTTGGCCGCAACCGGGTCAGCGCCAGCAAGCTGTATGAGCTAGGCAACCTGCTGAACGTGGCGCCCGGGTTCTTTTACGAAGGTCTGGACCAAGTAAAGGCAGGCGCCCCGGTGATCGATGAAGAAACAGCCCGCGCCGCAGCCCTGTTTGCCAAGTTGAAAGACGAGCAGATCAAGGCGAAGGTTCGGGCGCTTCTGGAAGCGATCGCAGCCAGCGAAAGCACGCCGATGGAGGCGTCGTCATGACTGCCACCCTTTTCATCGGAAACGCCAAAACCCAAACCATGCTGCACGACTTTGACCGCCTGCGCAAAGCGATCCGCGAATATGACCCCGAAGCCACAGAGGCCGCTTGGGCCAATTGTGAGCGCTGGGTTGACTGCATCAACCCGACAGCCACAGAAGAGCTTCGCCGCAAGAGAGCTGCAACTATGAATGACCCAAAGGAGGGTGATTGATGGCCAAGATCACGCCACTATGGGTTTCAGAAAAGACGGCGGCGGCAATGCTCGACATGAGCCGCACCGAGTTTACCAAGCACGTAAACTCAGGTTCGCTTCCGCCGGCGCAGTTGCGGCGCAATGGCATTATTCGCTGGAGTGTTGCCGCCCTAGAAAAGATTGCCGACGGAAGTGCAGCCCTACCAGATAAGGCGGAGGATATTGAGCTGTGAGACGCCCCGCAAAACCCCGAATTTCGAAACCACGACTGCACTGGAAATGGGACAAGAGCAAGGCCGCTTGGACCCCCTACCACCGTGTCACATGGACGGAAGAAGGGAAGCGCAGGGAAAGGGCAATCCTGCTCGATTGGAAAGGCGACTCGCAGCAACTCGACGCGCTTTATTGGGCGTGCGAAGCGGGCCGTCATAAGAAACAAGCGCCTCAGAAGTCTCCCTATTCGTGGGGCGCGCTGATCATTGAATGGCGCTCAGATCCACGGATCCAGAAGAAGCTGGCGGCCTCCACCAAACGAAGCTACGCCCGCGACATGGAGCGGATTTTGGAGAAGAACGCAGACAAGGACGTCCGAAAGACAACCAAACAGGGCCTCAGAACCGCTCACGCCCGTCTTGCTGAGACACCGCGGAAAGCAGACAAATACGTCGCCACCATCAAACTTCTTTGGAACTACGCACGTGCGCAATTGGATTGGCCACTTGGGCCAAATCCCGCTGAGGGCATCAACTTCTTTGGCAAGCAACGCGAATATGAGCCTTGGCCGGAATGGATGATCACCAAACTTACAGCAGCGCCAGAAGCTGTTCGCACAGCAGCGGAGCTGATTCTAGGAACTGGCCAGCGCCCCTCTGCCGCCGTCACGATGAAGCATGAAGATTTTGATGGCGAATGGATGCGCGTCTGTGACGAGAAAGGAAATGAGCGGTTTGAGGTGTACTGCCCGCCGCAACTGCGCTCCTATGTGGAAAGCCTGAAAAAAGAAGGCGCGCACGTTCTTGCCAAGAACCTAACTGAGCCCCTTGGCTACAATATTGTTGAAAAGAGGTTCCGAACCTGGAGGAAAGATCTTGGCGAAAAGGCTGCCCCCTACACCCTTCATGGATTGAGAAAGCTGGCGATTGTTCGACTCGCCGAAGCCGGCGCCACGGATGCACAAATTCAAGCGATCACCAATCAGAGCGCGGAGATGGTGGCTTACTACCGCAGAAAAGCGAGTCGCAAAGCGCTGTCCAAAGCGGGCCAATCTCTCGGAGAATAGAACAAGAACAGAACAAGAAAATGGGAGTAAAGAGTGGGAGTAAATCCCCAAATAAGACAAGGGCTCGCAACGAAAAACGCTGCAAGCCCTTGTTTTAATGGTACCCAAGGCCGGACTCGAACCGGCACGCCCGCAAAGGCGGGGGATTTTGAATCCCCTGCGTCTACCATTCCGCCACTTGGGCACGGTGTTTTGTTGATGTACCGCCCCCGCTGCGCGCCGTCCAGAGGCAAAGCGACGTATTCGTGTAGAAAATTCCCGCGCCGCCCACGGGTTCTGCCCCCTGGGATCTGGGGTTTCAGGACGATCGCAACCCGGAATCCGAAGGTCTACGCCCCGTGACAGGCCGATTTCAGCACAGAATTGTGAGGAGGCCGGAAAATCGGTTGACCGTCCCGCAGGGCCATGGCGTAAAAGACACAAGAAAAGAGGCGGGGCATGCTGAAAAAACTATATGACTGGACGATGGCTTTTGCCGATCATCCGCGGGCCCTTTGGGTGCTTGGCATCATTGCCTTTGTCGAGGCCTCCTTCTTTCCGATCCCACCTGATGTGCTGATGATCCCGATGATCCTGGCCCGTCCGTCACGCGCCTGGCTGATTGCCTCGGTTGCACTGGTCGGCTCGGTCCTTGGTGGCATTCTGGGCTATGGCATTGGCGCCTTCTTCTATGAGGAGCTGGGCCGCCCGGTGCTCGAGGCGATGGGCAAAGGCGATGCAATGGCCGGGTTTAACGATCGGTTCAATTCCTTCGGCTTCTGGCCGGTGCTGATCGCCGGGCTGACGCCCTTCCCCTTCAAGGTCATCACCATCATGTCGGGCTGGACCGGCATGCCTGTTGTGACCTTTATCGTGACCTCAATCATCGCACGGGCCTTGCGCTTTTTCATCGTGGCGGCTTTGCTGTGGAAATTCGGCGCGCCGATCCGTGACTTTATCGAACGCCGCCTGGGTCTGATGTTCATCCTGTTCATCGTGATCCTGGCCGGCGGGTTCTATCTGGTGAAATATCTATGATGTCTTTTGACCGCAGAAGTTTGGTGGCACTGGCCACGCTGGGTTCGATCACCCTGATCGGTGGCGCCTTCATGTTTCAGTTTCTGGGCTATGCACCGTGTAAGATGTGCCTCTGGCAACGCTGGCCCCATGCGGCGGCCATTGCCATTGGCTGTATCGCGCTGACGCTTGGCGGTTTGCGGATCTTTTCCTGGTTGGGGGCCGCTGCGGCACTGACCACGGGCGGGTTGGGCGTGTACCACACAGGTGTTGAACGCGACTGGTGGGAAGGCCCGACCAGCTGCAGCGGTGGCGGCAACGGGTTGGACATGGGCAACCTCCTGTCGACAACCGGCAGCGACATCGTCATGTGTGATCAGGTGGTCTGGCAGCTTATGGGCCTGTCGATGGCCAGCTGGAACGCGATTGCGTCCTTTGTGATTGCCGGCATCTGGATCGCCGCAGCCATCCGCAAGGCTTAAGCTTAGGCTTAGGCCGAAAAGAAAATGGCAGGAACGGGTCTGCACTCCCGTCCCTGCCACATCAGACGTAAAACTGCCGCAACAAGGCAAACTGGTTACGTCAAACTGATATCTCAGACCTTATAGGCCAGCCGGATCCCGCCCCAATGTGTGCCGTTGACGAAGATCGGCGCTGAGAGGTCTTTCATCATCACAAAGTTGCCGTCACCCATATCGCGGCGATAGGCCTGCAGCAGGAACGGCTTGGTCGAATTGCCGGCCGCCAGCCCCACCCGATCATCAAAGATCCGGCGGTTGCGGCTGTAGCCCATGTTCCATTCGGTCTCACCGGGGATCTGCGGCATGGAGAATTTCTTGTTATGGGTCGGCAGGTAGCCGTCCTTGTTTACTGCTGCGCAGAACACAACATCCTCGGCAAATTCCAGCATCTTTTCCTGAAACACGGGCAGAACGGAATCTGTGAAGGTGGTGAACCGCGCCATCACCTGCGCCGGGTCAGAGCCGGCGATCGGCGTATAGTTGCGGTCCATCAGATCCTGGAAGGTGATCCGCCCCGCGTTCACCGCATCGGTAAAGGCTTCTGAGATTTGCTGCCCCAGCTCCTGCACCGCGCGAATATAAGGCGTATCCACCGTTTCAACACCAAGGCGCGACACCATGCCGGTGATGCCTTCGGCATTTTCCGTGATGTCCTGCACGGCGGTGATCGCATCTTTCAAACTGTTGGAGCTGTCTGTGACCTCTTCCGCCAGCTGCGCGATTGAGGTACCCACCTCACCGGTGACTTTGCTGATGTCTTCGCTGGCGGCCAGAATGTTGCGCTGCGCTTTGGTCATCTGACCCAGCGTTTCCGGGATCGCTTCGATCTCACTGCCGATGCCGTCTGTCTGCTGACGGATGCTGCCAGCGGTTTCGACCGCCTGCTGCGCATCATACATCAGGTCGCGCAACTCTTTACCCAACTCCCCAACGGTTTCCTGGATTTCACCGGTGGCTTCGCTGGTCAGGTTCGACAGGTCCTTAACCTCCTGCGCCACAACCATAAAGCCGCGGCCATGACGACCGGCGCGCGCCGCTTCGATTGAGGCGTTGAGTGACAAGAGGTTGGTCTTGCGCGAGATATTGTCGACTTCACCGGAAACCGTGGCCACACGTTGCAGGGTCTCTTCCAGCACCGATAGTTTCTTGAAAATCGCCGAGACACCGTCGATCAGACCGTTCACCTCATTCACCATGGCGCCCAGCCGTTTGGAGGTGGCAGAAACGGTTTCTTCGGCGGATCCGGACATTTCGACCGCGCTGCTGGCGCTGTCCAGCACCGAACGGCTCTGCGCGGACATCTGTTCGGTTTGTGAGGCCAGTTCCTGAAACACCACCGCTTCGGCGTTTACCCGTTCGCTTGTGTCTGCAATTTCGCCTGACGCTGAGGCGAGCGATACCGAGAGCGCACCGATCCGGCTGGCAATTTCATGGATCGCCTCTTGATGCTGCGCCGACATGGCATCCGGGTCCGCAGGGTTTACCGGGGTCGCTTCATCCGCATTGATCGACTGTAATTCCATGGGTTCCCTCGATTACTCTGAACAGCACTCTTGGAACCTCTAACGGGTTTTTACGGTATTCTTTTAGAAACCCCCAGTAAACACGGGACCACCCGGCCCATGTTCGCAAAGAAAAGGCCCCCACGCGGGGGGCCAGTTTTGCGAAATGGGACGCTATTTTACCGCCCGGTTGTGTTTTGCCTGTACGCCCATTTCGCATCAAGGGTGGGCGCACCCACCCCGGAATTCATCAGCTGCAGCCCGAGGTCGCGCCGCAGGTGTTGCACTTCATGCAGGTGCCGTTGCGCACCAATGTGTAATTACCGCAGTCACCGCAGGCTTCGCCCTCATAGCCCTGCATTTTCGCCTTGGATCGTGCATCCAGCGCCGTTGCCGCTTCGCTGGCCGGGGCTGTTGCCACGGCAACATTTGCCACCTCTGGCGCCACATCCGTGCTGGTCTGTGGCACCTGCAGCCCCATCAGATCCTCCGGCATACGCTTGCGCAGGTACCCGGTGGAACTGATCTGTTTCAGCATCTCCAACGACCGGGTTGCCGCGGTTTCGCTCAGCTCCTCGACGTTGCTGACCCCTTCTTCGACGCCGCGCCCGATGTCATCAAAGGAGGCCCCCTGCGGTTTCACATGCGCCAGATCGGTGCGATCCAGATAGCTGACCGCCAGTTCCCGGAAAATGTAATCCAGGATCGAGGTGGCGTTTTTGATCGAGTCATTGCCCTGCACAATCCCCGCCGGTTCAAACTTGGTGAAGGTGAAGGCGTCCACAAACTCCTCCAACGGGACGCCGTATTGCAGCCCGACCGACACAGCGATGGCGAAGTTGTTCATCATCGCGCGGAACCCGGCACCTTCTTTGTGCATGTCGATGAAGATTTCCCCGAGGGAGCCATCCTCATATTCACCAGTCCGCAGATACACCTTGTGACCGCCAACAACCGCTTTCTGGGTGTAGCCCTTGCGCCGTTCCGGCATTTTTTCACGGTGGCTGCGCACCAGTTCCTTAACGACGACCTTCTCGATCACCTTCTCGGCCAGCACCTGCGCCTTCTCCTGCGGCGTGCCGGTTTCCAACACCTCAGCAGCTTCATCATCGTCTTCAATCAGGGCTGCGGCCAGTGGCTGGCTGAGTTTGGAGCCATCGCGGTACAGCGCGTTTGCCTTGATGCCCAAAGACCAGCTGAGTTCATAGGCCGCTTTACAGTCCTCGATGGTGGCATCATTGGGCATGTTGATGGTTTTGGAGATCGCGCCCGAAATAAAGCTCTGTGCGGCGGCCATCATGGTGATGTGGCTGTCCACACTCAGATACCGCTTGCCCTTCTTGCCGCAGGGGTTGGCGCAGTCGAAGATATGGTAATGCTCCTCTTTCAGATGCGGCGCCCCTTCCAGGGTCATGGTGCCGCAAACGTGGTCATTGGCCAGCTCAATATCCGCCTTGCTGAACCCAAGATGGCGCAGCAGATCAAAGGAGGGATCGCTCAGCTTCTCCGCCGGGATCCCCAGCGCGTTGCGGCAGAATTCTTCCCCCAGCGTCCACTGGTTGAACACGAACCGGATGTCAAAGGCCGTGGCCAATGCCGCCTCAACCTTCTCAATCTCATTGCTGGTGAAGCCATGGCCCACCAGTGAGGTGTGGTTGATGCCCGGCGCGTTGCCCATGGTGCCATGGCCCACCGCGTAGGAGATGACCTCCTCAATCTGGGCTGAGGAATAGCCCAGGTTTTCCAACGCTGCCGGTACCGAGCGGTTGATGATCTTGAAATACCCGCCACCGGCCAGCTTTTTGAATTTCACCAGCGCAAAATCGGGCTCAATCCCTGTGGTGTCACAATCCATCACCAGACCAATGGTGCCGGTGGGCGCGATCACGGAAACCTGCGCGTTGCGGTAGCCGTGTTTTTCGCCCAGTTCCAGCGCCTCATCCCAGGCCTGCATCGCCAGATGCGCCAAGCGCTGATCCGGCACATTGCCCAGATCCAGCGGCACCGGTTTGACGGCCAGATCCTCATACCCCTCGGTCGCGCCATAGGCGGCGGTGCGGTGATTGCGCATGACGCGCAGCATGTGTTTCTTGTTGCGCTTGTAGCCTGCAAACGGCCCCAGCTCACCGGCCATTTCGGCCGAGGTGGCATAGGACACACCGGTCATGATCGCCGTCAGCGCCGCGCCCATCGCCCGGCCCGCGTCACTGTCATAGCCCAGCCCCATGTTCATCAGCAGGCCACCAATGTTGGCATAGCCCAGACCCAGGGTGCGGAACTCATAAGACAGCTGGGCGATTTCCTTTGACGGGAACTGCGCCATCATCACCGAGATTTCCAGCGTGATGGTCCAAAGCCGCGTGGCGTGCATGTAATCTTCGGCCTGGAAGGTGCCATCCTTAAAGAAGGTCAGCAAGTTCATTGAGGCCAGGTTACAAGCGGTATCGTCCAGGAACATATATTCCGAACAGGGGTTGGAACCGCGGATTTCACCGTCTTCGGGGCAGGTGTGCCAGGCGTTGACGGTATCGTGGAACTGAATGCCTGGATCAGCGCAGGCCCAGGCCGCATGACCGATATCTTCCCAGAGATCGCGCGCCTTCAAGGTCTTGGAAACCTGCCCGTCTGTCCGGTTCAACAACGCCCAGTCTTCATCCTGTTCCACCGCTTTCAGGAAGGCATCCGTCACCCGGACCGAGTTGTTGGAGTTCTGGCCTGAGACCGAGGCGTAGGCCTCAGAATCCCAATCGGTGTCATAGGTGGGAAACTCGATGCTGTCATAGCCCTGCCGCGCGTAATCCAGAACCCGCTTCACGTAGGTTTCCGGGATCGCAACCTTCTTAGCATCACGCAGCGCGGTCTTCAGCCCGGCGTTGGTTTTGGGATCGGTCGCATCTGCCGCCGCGCCATCCCAGGCACGGATCGCGGCAAAGATCGCGTTCAGCTTGGCCTCATGCATCTTGGAACCGGCGACGATCGAGGCAACTTTCTGCTCTTCTTTCACCTTCCAGTTCACGAACTCTTCGATATCAGGGTGATCGACATCACAGATCACCATCTTAGCCGCGCGCCGGGTGGTGCCACCCGATTTGATCGCACCAGCCGCCCGGTCCCCGATCTTAAGGAAGCCCATCAGGCCAGAGGATTTGCCCCCGCCTGACAGTGCTTCCCCCTCGGCACGGAGGGAGGAGAAATTGGTACCCGTGCCAGAGCCGTATTTGAACAGGCGGGCTTCACGCACCCAGAGGTCCATGATGCCGCCTTCGTTCACCAGATCATCCGAAACGGACTGGATGAAACAGGCATGCGGTTGCGGATGTTCATAGGCGGATTTGGATTTGACCAGCTTGCCAGACTTGTAATCGACGTAGTGATGCCCCTGCCCCGGACCATCGATGCCATAGGCCCAATGCAGACCTGTATTGAACCACTGGGGAGAGTTTGGCGCCGCCCGCTGGGTGGCCAGCATATAGCGCATCTCATCGTAATAGCTGCGCGCATCCTCTTCGCTGCTGAAATAGCCGCCTTTCCAGCCCCAATAGGTCCAAGCCCCCGCCAGCCGGTCAAACACCTGCTTGGCCGAGGTTTCACCGCCCATCTTGGTGGATTTGCTGGCTGGCACCGACCGCCAGAGGAACTCCGGCACACCTGCCTCTTTGACCTTTTTCAACTCCGCTGGAACGCCTGCTTTGCGGAAATACTTCTGTGCAATCACATCCGAGGCCACCTGGCTCCAACTGTCGGGAACCTCCACCTCATCCAGTTTGAACACCACAGTGCCGTCAGGGTTGCGAATTTCCGAAGCGGTGGTGGTGAATGTCAGCTCCGCATAGGCGTCCTGACCGGATGTGGTGAACTTTCTCTCGATGTGCATCGCTGTGCTGCCCTGTCTGTGGTCTGTCTCTATCCCTGGTGAACGAATGTCGTTGCATTCGTGCCAACAGCAGACCGCGCACATCTTTAGCGCAACGATCCCACCCCCATGAGATCGAAGAAAAACAAAGTGGGGAAACCCCGTTCCGATGAATATGTCCCTGTCACCTGCGGCTACAATATATGGTGCAGCCTGCCGCTGGCCCCCACAAGTTGGCGTATGCACCCATATTCGGTCAACGGTTTTATTTTCGGAAAATTTAATCTTTTTCGTTGACCGAAAGCCCATTCGCTCGCGTCGGGTCACAGGATCGCGATTCCTTCGTGAGTGGGGAAAACCCGCCACATCGCGCAACGCCTTGCTAGTAAGGGCAGAATTCTGATTGCACCATTGTTGGGCGCCAATAGGGCATATTTCCTGTCCAAATCCGCAGAAAATTCAGGAATTTGGCGCAAAACTTGCCCGCAAACTGGACTGCTGCGCCACTGCTGAAAAAACAATCACCCTGCGGGAACAGGCGCAACAGCATCGGCCCCGAAGGGCAATTCAATCATATCGATGGAAGGAAGTGGTCGGGGCGGCGAGATTCGAACTCACGACCCCCTGTACCCAAAACAGGTGCGCTACCAGACTGCGCTACGCCCCGGACCGTGCGTGGGGTCTACCCCGTGTGAACCGGATTGAAAAGAGCGAAATCACCTCCGGGGGCGAGTTTTTTTCACCCGCATCAGAGCGCCCTTTATTCACTGGGATTTTAATCGCAAACCCAGGCGGCACGCGCCTGATCAATCGCCGGATGGCGCAGCTGACTGCCCGGCACAATGCCCAGCCCCTCAGCCAGGCCTGCGTTGATTTCCAACACATGTTGAATCGCATCACCACCGGGGATGACTGTTTCATCCAGCGGAACCGCATTATGATGCACATGCTGCACCACACCTGCCCCATCGGCAAAGATTATGTCCAAGGCGATATAGGTGTTGCGCATCCAGAAGCCGACCACGCGTTCATTTTCATAGACAAACAGCATGCCCGATCCGCGCGGCATGGATTTGCGGAACATCAGCCCCTGCTGACGCTCGGCGGGTTCATCGGCCAGTTCAACACGGAATTGGGCCTGCCCCCAATCCCCACGCAGCTGCACCACATCCTCACGACAGGCAGCCGCGCCAGTGGAGGCGCTGAAAAGAGTTGCGGCCAGCCCCGCAAGGACCAGCCGCATCATCTTAGTCATCCGATTTAAGGGCCGCTTCCCAGGCGCAGACCTCTGTCGCCATCCGTCCGCGTTTGCCGTCAATCACCCGCAGGCCGACGGCCTCACCCGGTTGCAGGTCTGCCAGACCCGACCGGCGCAGCACTTCGACATGTACAAACACGTCTTCGCCGCGACCAAAGATATTGGCAAAGCCAAAGCCCTTGCCCTTGTCGAACCATTTGACGCGCGCCGGCTCCAACGGGGCGGTGCGGATCACTTCTGGATCGATGTCTTCGAAATCGGCCAGCGTGGCCCCTTCTGTTCCAAGCGGTGGTTCAATACTGAACACTTCGGTCGCCTGGATCCCACGCTCCGTTTTCTGTACGTCCAGTTCTATCTTCGCGCCATCCGCCACAGAGCTTTGCCCAAAGTTGCGCAAAACGTTGGCATGCAACAGGATATCTGGCCCACCTTCATCGGCGACAACGAATCCGAACCCCTTTACGGGGTCGAACCATTTCACCAGGCCAATTACCCTGCGGGCGCCATCCACTTCAGTTCTCAATGTTTCGTTACCCACATGATCGTCATCCCCATGCATTTCATGTGACATACAACAGTGCTCATGCAAGGCAAAAGTTGATTTTTTTACAACTATTTGCATTTCACGTCACGCGAAAATCACGGGCTCAGGCGGTCTATCTTCCAGTTTTCACTCACTGTTTCACGACGCCAAGTAAAGCGATCGTGGAGGCGAAATGCCCCGTCCGCCCAAAATTCAATCTCAAGCGGCGTGATTCTGTAACCTCCCCAAAAGTTGGGTCGCTTGGGATTTGGACCATGCTGGGCTGTCACTTTGGCCACCTCAGCCATCAAAGTAGTGCGCGAGGCCAACGGACGAGATTGTTTTGACGCCCAGGCCCCCAAACGGGACTTCAAGGAGCGTGAATTGTAATAGTCATCCGCCTGCGGCCCGTCCTCTTTGCCGACGATCCCGCGCACCCGGATCTGGCGGCGCAGCGATTTCCAATGCATGACAAAGGCCGCTTTGCCCGCTTGGTCAATCTCCCCAGCTTTGGCGCTTTCGTAGTTGGTGTAAAACACGAAAGCCCCGTCTTCGATGTCCTTCAGCAGCACCATGCGCGCATTGGGCAGCCCGTCTGCGTCCACCGTGGACAGCGCAATGGCGTTGGGGTCATTCGGCTCACTTTCTTCAGCCTCAGCCAGCCAGGTCCGGGCAATTTCAAACGGATCATCGCCTGCAAAAATTCCGCTACGGTCACTCATTGGTCATTGGCCCCTTTGCTGGCCTGCCTGGGCGCCGGGCCGCCCGATCTGCACGGTTTCCCCGGGAACTCGCGCAAAGTTGCCGCTAAGGAAGCGAGGCTTGAAGCGCCCCCGCCGATCCCCTAAAGCAATTTGCAGGCAATCATTTGGATGGAGAGGGGCCAATGTCAAACCAATTGATGGCAAATGGGCTGATGGCAGGCAAACGCGGCGTGATCATGGGGCTGGCCAATGACAAGTCGATCGCCTGGGGCATCGCCAAGGCCTGTGCGGACGCTGGGGCTGAAATGGCCTTTACCTATATGGGCGATGCTTTCAAGAAACGGGTGACCCCACTGGCTGAACAGCTGGGGGTGGAGATCATGTTGGACTGTGACGTCTCCGACCCCGCCTCACTGGATGCGGCCTTTGGCGAGATTGAAAAGGCCTGGGGCAAGATTGACTTCATTGTCCATGCCATTGGCTTTTCTGACAAAAACGAACTGCGTGGCCGCTACGTAGACACCAGTCGTGAAAACTTCGCGATGACGATGGACATCAGCGTTTATTCTTTCACCTCGGTTATGCAGCGCGCTGAAAAACTGATGAGTGAGGGCGGCAGCGCCCTGACGCTGACCTATTACGGCGCTGAACAGGTCATGCCGCATTATAATGTCATGGGGGTCGCCAAGGCCGCGCTTGAGGCATCGGTCATGTATTTGGCCGAAGATCTGGGCAAGGACGGCATCCGCGTCAATGCGATCTCGGCCGGGCCGATCAAAACCCTGGCCGCCAGCGGCATTGGTGATTTCCGCTACATCATGAAATGGAACGAGCTGAACGCGCCCCTGCGACGCAACGTGACGATTGAAGATGTCGGCAAATCGGCGCTCTACATGCTCAGCGATCTGGGCAGCGGTGTCACCGCCGAAACCCTGCATGTGGATGCGGGCTATCACGTGGTGGGCATGAAGGCGGTGGACGCGCCCGACATTGATGTGGTGACGGGCCGCAAGTAAGCCTGCCCCCAGCAAGAAACTAAGGACGGCCAGATGGGCTTCGACATTGATCAGATACTCCTGCTGCTGGCAACGCAGCTGCTGGCGCTGATCAGCCCGGGGCCCGCCATCATGGCAATCATGCAGCAAAGCTTCGCCCATGGGCGCGGCGTGGGCTTGCGGTTCGGCCTGGGTCTGGCACTGGCCGCAACACTGTGGGCGGCATTTGCCTTTGCCGGCCTGTCGCTGGTCTTCGCCGCCCTGCCCTGGCTGTTCACCGCGCTGAAACTGCTGGGTGCGGCCTATCTGATCTGGATGGCGCTGCAGATCTGGCGTGGTGCGGATCGCCCGGTCGCGGCGGAAGGGCGCAAACGCCTTTTGGGTCTGCCGGGCGGCGTGTTGACCAATCTGGCCAATCCCAAGGCCGCACTCTACTTCTCGGCCGTTTTTGTCACCATCTTCCCGGATCCGCTGGCACTCAGCTCGCAGGCCTCAATCCTTGGGCTGGTGCTGACGTTGGAGGTTATTGTTTACACCTGTTTCGCGCTGATTTTCACCACTCAGACGGCCAAGGCGCTGTATCTGCGCGCCAAATCAGGGATCGACCGGCTGTGCAGCGCCGCCATTGGGGCGTTGGGGCTGTCACTGATCCTGAACCGGTAGCCGCAAGTGATGCGCCAGCTTCTGATCCTTCTGCTGCTGGCCTGCCTGACGGTGAGCGCTGTCTATCTGGGCCGCGCCTACCTACCCTCCCGCATCGCGGAACCGCTGGGCCTGCGCGCTGACATCACTGAAATCCGCAACCGGGTCACACCACGGCTGGAGGCTGAGTTTGCCGCCCAAGGCCTGACCTTTGGCGCGCCTGTCTATCTGCGGATCTTCAAAGAAGAGGCCATGCTGGAGCTTTGGGTCAAAGCAGGCAGCACCTATCAGCTGTTTCGCAGCTATCCGATTTGCACTTTCTCAGGCGGATTGGGCCCCAAACTGCGCGAAGGGGATCGTCAATCACCCGAAGGCTTCTATCAGGTTGGGCTCAGCGCGCTTAACCCGCGCTCCAGCTATCATCTGTCTTTTAACCTTGGGTTTCCCAACAGCTTTGATCGCGCCCACGGGCGCACTGGTAGCTTTCTGATGGTACATGGCAATTGCCTGTCGATTGGCTGTTACGCCATGACCGATCCGCTGATTGAGGAGATTTACCTCAGCGTAGAAGCCGCCCTAACTGCCGGGCAAGCCACCGTGCCCGTCCACGCCTTCCCTTTCCGCATGGCCGCGCCGCGCATGGCGCAGGCAGGTGGGTCCAACTGGATCGATTTCTGGCGCCAACTGGCCCCGGCCTATCAACAGTTTGAGGCCACGCACGTGTTGCCACAAACCTCCGTTCAGGACGGGCGTTATCACGTTGCCCGCTAAGGGCTCAGCGCCGCTCAACGCCCCAATCAACAGGAAAACCACCCGCATCTTCGGCTTTTCCTTGCGTCGCATGCCAAGGCACAGTATCGCCCTGTGCTAATCTGAACGTGGCCCAAGCCGCGACACATTCCGTATCTTAAAATCCACATGGGGGAAGCCATGACCGATCGTCTGCCACACGAAAAAGGGTTTCATATCAGCTGGGACCAGATCCACCGCGACAGCCGCGCGCTGGCATGGCGTCTGGATGGCAAAGGCCCGGACGATGGCGCTTGGAAGGCTGTTGTGGCCATCACCCGCGGCGGCATGGCGCCGGCGATGATCGTCAGCCGTGAGCTGGACATCCGCACCGTGGATACCATCAGCGTGAAGTCCTACTACTCCGGTGGCGGTGCACAGGATCAGCAGCGCGAAGCCCAGGTCCTGAAAAGCCCCGACCCCGAGCTGATGGGCGACGGCGAAGGCATCCTGATCATCGACGATCTGGTGGACAGCGGCAAAACCCTGGAACTGGTGCGCACCATGTACCCCAAGGCGCATTTCGCCACCGTTTATGCCAAACCCGCGGGTGAGCCGATGGTCGACACCTTCATCACCGGGGTTAGCCAGGACACTTGGATTTTCTTCCCCTGGGACATGGCCCTGCAATACGTTGAGCCCTATCGCGGCACCGATTGATCTGCCTGCTGCTCTGGCGATCGACACGATCTTTGAAAGGCGTCGCTCTGCGGCGCCTTTTTGCATCTTGGCACAACACTCTGCTGCGCCACAGTGTGCGTGCATTATCCGCTTGCCCCTGACTACGATCCGCCTATCCTCGCCCGCCAAGACCTGAGGAGAGAGCCATGACATTGTCCCGCACCGCCACAACTTTTGCGCCCCCCGTGATGGAGGCCCGGCGCTGGCTGGAGGGTGTGGAGTTTGCAGCTGACAAACCCTTGATCAACGTCAGCCAGGCCGCGCCAGTGGATCCGCCGCCTGCCCCGCTGCGTCAGGCCATCGCCGATACCGCGCTCAACATGGCTGAGGCGCATCTTTACGGGCCCGATCTGGGCCTACCGGCCCTTCGGGCTGAGGTCGCGGCCAGCGTGTCATCCACCTACAATGGCACCGTCAGCGCCGATCAGGTTGCCATCACCTCGGGCTGCAATCAGGCGTTTTGTGCCACCATGGTCTCGCTCTGCGGTGAAGGGGATGAGGTCATCCTGCCAACGCCTTGGTACTTCAACCACAAAATGTGGCTCGATATGTCGGGGGTAAAAACCGTGCCGCTGGCCTGTGGTGAGGGCATGTTGCCCGATCCCGCGCGGGCCGAGGCGCTGATCACAAACCGCACCAAAGCGCTGGTGCTGGTCAGCCCCAACAATCCCTGCGGTGTGGAATACCCGGCCGCGCTGATTGCCCAGTTCCGCGATCTGGCACGCAAACACGGCCTGCCGCTGGTGATTGACGAAACCTACCGGGATTTTCACAGCCAGACCGGCGCGCCCCATGATCTGTTCGAAGATCCTGAATGGGCCGACACGGTGATCCAGCTCTATTCCTTTTCCAAGGCCTACCGGCTGACCGGCCACCGCGTTGGCGCCATGGTCGCCTCGCCTGAACAATTGGCCGAGGCGGAGAAGTTTATCGACACAGTCACCATCTGCCCCAACCAGCTGGCCCAGCACGCTGCCCTTTGGGGCATGCAGAACCTTGGCGATTGGCTGGCTGGCGAACGGTTGGAAATTCTCGACCGTCGCGCCGCCATCGAAGAAGGCTTTGCGGTGCTGGCCGCGCAGGGCTGGCGGCTGTTGGGCTGCGGCGCCTACTTTGCCTATGTCGAACATCCCTTTGATATTGCATCAGATCAGCTGGCCAAGAACATGGTCAAAGACATCGGCGTTCTGGCCTTGCCCGGCACGATGTTCATGCCCGACGGGGATGCTGAGGGGTGCAAACAGCTGCGTATCGCCTTTGCCAATGTGGACCGTGCAGGCATTGCGGCGCTGTTTGACCGGCTGGCAACGCTGGCAGACCTTGTGCCGGGGCAGGCTTCGGCCTAAACATTCGCGACAAGACTTTGAACAACCCGAAACTTTAAGGGAATACCATGGCAAGCGGGACGACTTCCAAAACTTTCATGTGGGGGATTATGGGCCTCCTGATCGTGGGTCTCGGCGGTTTCGGGGCAACCAACCTGTCGGGCAACATCACCCGCGTTGGCTCGGTCGGCGACGAAGACATTGACGTCAACGAATATGCGCGTGCCCTGCAACAGGACATCCGCGCGATTGAGGCACAGACCGGTTCCGCCATGACCTTTGATCAGGTACTGGCCGCAGGTGTTGACCGCGCCGCGCTGGGCCGGCTGATCGGCCAGGCCGCGTTGGACAATGAGGCCGCCAAACTGGGCCTGTCAATCGGGGATGAAAACCTCAGCCAGCAGATCGTGCAGATCGATGCCTTTCAGGGCGCCAATGGCTTTGACCGTGAAAGCTACCGCTTTGCCCTCAATCAGGCGGGCCTAAGCGAGATTGAGTTTGAAGGTCAGATGCGCGCCGATACCGTGCGCGCCATCCTGCAGGGTGCCGTTGTCACTGGCGCGCCGATGCCGGCGGCCTACGCCGACACGCTGATCGGTTTTGCAGGTGAACGCCGCGATTTCACCTGGGCCCTGCTGAGCGCCGCGGATCTGATGACCGCACAGGTGGAACCCACCGAAGAACAGTTGACCAAATTCCACACAGACAATGCCGCTGACTTCACCAGCCCGGCCAAAAAACGCCTGACCTATGTCTGGCTGTCGCCCGATGCGCTGGTCGCCGGCATCGATGTGGATGAAGAGCGGATCACCGCCCTTTATGAAGAGCGTAAAGATCAGTTCATCGTCGCCGAACGCCGTCTGGTCGAACGCCTGATCTATTCCGATGCTGCTGCCGCAGATGCCGCCAAGGCCGCGCTGGACGCCGGTGAGAAAGACTTTGAAACGCTGGTTGCAGATCGCGGTCTTGATCTGGCTAACGTTGACATGGGTGATGTGACCGCCGCCAGCCTGGGCGCTGCGGGGGCTGATGTCTTTGCCCTGGACGGCACCGGCGTTGTGGGCCCCGTCGAAACCACGCTTGGCCCGGCGCTGTTCCGGGTGAACGGGGTTCTGCCCGGCTCAGAAACCTCACTGGAAGAGGCGCGCGAAGAACTGCACGCCGAACTGGCCAGCGATGCCGCCCGCCGTCAGATTGACCGCGTGGCCGAAGACCTGGATGACCTGCTGGCGGGGGGCGCCACACTGGAAGAGCTGGAAGGTGAAGGCGGCGCTGTGCTGTCGAGCATCGACTGGCACGCAGGCTCCGAAGAAGAGATCGCAGGCTACGCTGATTTCCGCAGCGCTGCACTGGCCGCGAAAGATGGCGATTACCCAGAAGTGATCCGTCTGGATGACGGCGGCATCGCCGCGCTGCGCTGGGAAGCCAACATTGACGCCGCTCTGCAGCCGCTGGAGGTGGTCCGCGACGCCGTGACCGCCGCTTATAAGGCAGAGCAGATCAACATCGGTCTGGCGGCGCAGGGTGAGATCATGGTCAACCAGCTGGTCCAGGGCGCCGATATGGCCGAACTGGGCCTGACCGCCCGGCAGGAAGCGGACATGATACGTTCCGATTTCATCTCGGAAGCACCCGCAGGGCTGATCGATGAGGTCTTTGAGATGCAGGACGGCGGCGTCACCGTGATCCGCGGCACTGACAGCGTCGCCATCGTCAAACTGGACGCCATCAAAGGCCCTGATGAAAACGATGCTGAGGTCACCGGCTTCCGCACGTTGCTGGCGCAACAGGGTGACGCAGGGATCTCGGATGATCTTTACGCGGCTTATGCCCGTGCCATTCAGGATCAGGCCGGCATCTATCTGGACCAGACCGCACTCAACGCGGTTCATGCAAACTTCCGCTAAGCGGAAAGGCAAAGGACAAAACGGTGGAACTCATCCCCTCCTATGACGATTTCGCCAAAGCCTATGAGGCTGGCGAAAATCAGGTGGTCTATGCCCGGTTGGCTGCAGATCTCGACACGCCCGTGTCGCTGATGCTGAAAATGACCGGCGCGCAGAAAGACGCCTTTATGTTGGAATCCGTGACCGGTGGCGAAGTCCGCGGGCGCTATTCGATCATCGGGATGAAACCAGACACCATCTGGCGCTGCCATGGTGACAAAAGCCAGATCAACCGGATGGCCCGTTTTGATCCGGACGCCTTCGAGGACCAGCAGGGCAACCCGCTGGACAATCTGCGCGCCCTGATCGCAGAAAGCCGCATTGATCTGCCCGAAGATCTGCCAGCCGCCTCTGCCGGGCTGTTTGGCTATCTGGGCTATGACACCATCCGTCTGGTCGAACATCTGCCCAACGTGAACCCGGACCCACTGGGCGTGCCGGATGCGGTGATGATGCGCCCGTCGGTCGTGGCCGTGCTGGACGGTGTCAAAGGCGATGTGACCGTTGTGGCCCCGGTTTGGGTCAATGACGGCCAATCCGCCCGCGCCGCCTATGCGCAGGCGGCAGAACGGGTGATGGATGCGGTGCGCGATATGGAACGCGCCCTGCCCCAGGCCAGCCGCGATCTGGGCGAAGCCGATGAGGTGCAGCCGCCGCAATCGAACTTTGCCAAAGAGGCCTATCTGGCTGCCGTCGAAAAGGCCAAAGACTATATCCGCGCCGGCGACATCTTCCAGGTGGTGCCCAGCCAGCGCTGGACGCAGGATTTCACCCAACCGCCTTTTGCGCTCTACCGCTCGCTGCGCCGCACCAACCCGTCGCCGTTCATGTTCTACTTCAACTTCGGCGGTTTTCAGGTTGTTGGCGCCAGCCCGGAAATCCTAGTGCGTGTCTTTGACAAAGAGGTCACCATCCGCCCCATCGCCGGCACCCGCCCACGCGGCGCAACGCCCGAAGAAGACAAGGCATTGGAGGCCGATCTGCTGGCCGATAAGAAAGAGCTGGCAGAACACCTGATGCTGCTTGATCTGGGCCGCAACGACGTGGGCCGCGTTGCCAAAATCGGCACTGTGAAACCCACCGAAGAGTTCATCATCGAACGCTACAGCCACGTCATGCACATCGTGTCCAACGTGGTGGGCGAACTAGATGAGGGCAAAGATGCGGTTGACGCCTATTTCGCGGGCATGCCCGCAGGCACTGTCTCCGGCGCACCAAAAGTGCGCGCGATGGAGATCATTGACGAGTTGGAGCCGGAAAAGCGCGGCATCTACGGCGGCGGTCTGGGCTACTTCAGTGCGGGCGGCGACATGGACATGTGTATCGCGCTTCGGACTGCCATCGTGAAGGACAAGAAACTCTATATCCAAGCCGGGGGGGGCGTTGTCTATGACAGCGATCCTGAGGCGGAGTTTATGGAAACCGTGCATAAATCCAACGCGATCCGTCGTGCCGCTGCCGATGCAGCGCGCTTTACCCGCGACGGCAACAGCTGATCTTCCTGTTTGAGGGGCGCCTGACGGCGCTGCCTCCGGCGGGAGTATTTTTGGACCATTGAAAGGGGCGCGGCGTGACCCGGGTGATCCTGTTCAACAAGCCCTTTGACGTGTTGTCGCAATTCACCGACCGCGGCAACGAGGGCAGCAAACGCGCAACCCTTTCGGATTTCATTGATGTGCCGAAGGTTTATCCCGCCGGGCGTCTGGACCGTGACAGCGAAGGGCTGATGGTCCTGACCGACAATGGCAAGCTGCAGGCCAAAATCTCAAACCCGAAACACAAGATGACTAAAACCTATTGGGCGCAGGTTGAGGGTGAGATTTCTGAGGAGGCGCTGGCGCGTCTGCGCAAAGGGGTGGAGTTGAAGGACGGCATGACCCGCCCTGCCAAAGCGGCGCGGCTGGAGGCGCCCGAAGTCTGGGACCGTGTGCCGCCCATTCGGGTGCGCAAATCCATTCCCGACAGCTGGCTGGAGCTGACCATTTCCGAAGGGCGCAACCGGCAGGTGCGCCGGATGACGGCCGCGGTGGGTTTTCCCACGCTGCGGCTGATCCGGGTTAGGATTGGCGATTGGCACCTGGCCGGGCTGCAACCCGGCCAATGGCGCGACGCTTAAGGCAAGAGGCTCAGTTCTGCGTTGCCTGCAACAGGGCTGAGATCGGCGCCAGCGCAACGCGCGTGGCGCGGTCCTGCAGGCCCCAGAGCAGCAGTGCCGAAATGGTTTCCGCCTGCAGACGCCCCACCATCACCACACCGCCCGGCTGTTGCCGCGCTTTGAATGCCGCCTGATCCAGGAAACGACGCATCACAACGGCGCTTTGGCCTTTGTTGTCGAAATCGCGGAACACGGTTGTGGCGGCAACGCCGTTTTTACTGGCCAGTTTCTGTGCGGTGTTCAGCCCTTTGGCAAAGAAAACAACGCCATGGCCGCTTTCCTGCAAGACGGCCGTCACCTGATCTGACACCGCTTTGTCAGATTGCAGCCCGGTGCCGTCACCCTCCATCACGGCTACCGCTTCGGGCAGTTCACGCAGACCGGCGCGCACCAGGGTTTCAGTATCGGCGCCAGTGGCCCCCAGCGGGATGTCGCTGAGCGCCAGCACATCAAAGCCGGCAGCACGGTAGCGTTCCATCCGCGCGCGTGCCTCGGGGCTGGTCACATCCACCGCAAAGCTCAGCGCATAGGGGAAGGCGGCCAAGGCCTCCAGCCCGATGTCGCTGTCACCGCGGTCAATCAGAACGATCGACATCAGCGGTTTGTCGTCGGGATTGCTGAAGTCCGCCGCGAATTTTTCCAGCGGCGGCTGTTCCGGCGCAGGCTCAGGGGTGGCTTGCTCAGCAGTGCTGTCTGGCGTGCGGTCGGTCAGCCGGCTGGCCGGGGTGCCGATGCGCGGCGCGTCTGAGACCGCTTCGCCCACTTTCGGCAGCGCGGGCCGTTTCGGCGCCTCTTCGGTCGGGATCGCGACGATTACGGCGGGCTCCCGCTCCTCACTGATCTGAGGGCGCGCGGCTGTGGCGGCGTTGGGTGCAGTATCTTCATTCACAACAGGCGCATCGGGCGCGCTTGTCTCAGGGCTGGCCTGCGGTTCTGCCAAATCGCCCGTCACATCTGCTGAGGGCAGCGGGGCTACGGCGCTAGGCTGGCTTTCTGGCGTGTCCGCCGTGGGCGCGCTCGGGGCGGCGCCACTGGGTTGAGCCGCCTCGCCAACAGGCAGATCGGGGCTGTCGACATTGGGAACTGCGGCCAATTCCGGCTGATCGGTGCTGTCGCCCACCTCAGGATTGCTGGGCCGTGCGGGCACGGCGCTTACTGGCGCATCGGCGCTGGCGCTTGGCAGGCTGGGCGCGGTGGCCCGCGGCGTTTCATCTGCAGCGCTGGCAACATCAGGGCTGTCACTGCCACTGGCGGGGGCGCTCAAGGCCACCTCAGCCGTGCCGGTTTCCGGCGCCGTGGCCGGCGTGGTCTCCACCCCTTGAATCCCGGCGGTATCCTCAGGCGCCGGGGCATCGGCGCGCGCCGCTTCGGTGGTGGTTTCCACAGGATCGGCTGCGGGCAGGCTGGTGGCGACATCTTCGCGCGCGCCGTCAAAGCCGCTGCCGGCCGGCACGTTGACATTTGCCGCCTCAGGGATGGGCGTGTTCAGCGTCTGCAAAACTGACACAGCGGCCATGCCGCTGACGGCCACAACCGTACCCAAAAGAAATCCGCTAATACTGCTGCGTGCCACGTACGCCCCCTGTTGCCTTGCGATGGGTCGTTTTCCGACCTTTTGACGCCCCTGCCCCCCTTGACGCTGGGGCGCAAGCCTGAACAAGTATACCGCGACTGAAGGGGCGTTCCAGCCCCGCATAGAACAAAGATGGGCGCGATGCTGCTTCTGATCGATAATTACGACAGTTTCACCTATAATTTGGTTCACTACCTGGGCGAATTGGGCGCTGATGTGGTGGTCAAACGCAATGATGCGCTGGATGTGCAGGAGGCCATGGCGATGAACCCGGCCGGGATCCTGCTGTCCCCGGGCCCCTGTGACCCGGATCAGGCCGGCATTTGTCTGGCCCTGACCGAAGCCGCAGCCGAAACCAAGACCCCGCTGATGGGGGTGTGCCTGGGTCATCAGACCATTGGTCAGGCCTTTGGCGGCAAGGTGGTGCGCTGCCATGAGGTTGTGCACGGCAAAATGGGCACAATGCACCATGATGATCTGGGCCTGTTCAAAGGCCTGCCCAGCCCGTTTGAGGCCACCCGCTATCACTCGCTGGTCGTTGAGCGCGAGAGCCTGCCCGACTGTCTGGAGATCACCGCCGCGCTGGAAGATGGCACCATCATGGGCCTGCAACACCGCGAGCTGCCTATCCACGGTGTGCAATTCCATCCTGAATCCATTGCGTCGCAGCATGGCCATAAGCTGCTGCAGAACTTCCTTGATATTATGAAAGTACCCGCATGACCGCTTCGCAGATCAAACCGCTTATCTTTGCCGCTTCCGAAGGTCCGCTGAGCCGGGCGCAGGCAGATATGGCCTTTGAGATCCTGTTTGAAGGTCAGGCCACCCCGGCGCAGGTCGGCGGTCTCTTGATGTCCATGCGGGCCCGTGGTGAATCGGTGGCGGAATATGCCGCGGCGGCAGCGCAGATGCGCGCCAAATGCATCCCCGTCAAAGCCCCGGAAAATGCGATGGACATCGTCGGCACCGGTGGTGACGGCATCGGCACGCTGAACATCTCCACCGCGACGGCCTTTGTAGTGGCGGGCGCAGGCGTGCCCGTGGCCAAACATGGCAACCGCAACCTCAGCTCCAAATCCGGCGCCGCAGATGCGCTGGGGCAGCTGGGCATCGACGTGATGGTGCAGCCCGATGTGGTGGAACGTGCCATTGCCGAGGCCGGGATCGGCTTCATGATGGCGCCGATGCACCACCCGGTGATGAAACATGTGATGCCCGTGCGTCAGGAACTGGGCTGCAAGACGATCTTCAACATCCTCGGGCCGCTGACCAACCCGGCCGGGGTGAAGCGCCAGCTGACCGGTGCCTTTGCGCTGGACCTGATTTTCCCAATGGCGGAAACCCTGTTGGAACTGGGCAGCGAAAAGGCCTGGCTGGTGCATGGATCGGACGGCACGGATGAGCTGACCATCACCGGCACCACGCAGGTCGCGGTACTGGATCAGGGCAAGATCACCCCGCTGGAGGTCCATCCTGAGGACGCCGGCCTGCCGGTCCACCGGCTGCGCGACATTTTGGGTGGCTCGCCTGAGGAAAACGCAGTGGCGATGCGCGCCTTGCTTGAAGGTGAAGCGGGCGCCTACCGTGACGCGGTGTTGCTGAACGCAGCCGCTGCGCTCATTGTAGCGGACAAGGTGAGCACCCTCAAAGAAGGTGTTGAAATTGCCGCAGAAAGCATCGATAGCGGGGCTGCCATGAAGGCTGTCACAACGCTGGCCGCCGTCACCTCCGGGTGATCACACCACAGCTTGAACAGGGATAAAAACAATGAACACCGGCACCGTTCTGGACAAGATCAAAGCCTACAAGCTGGAAGAAGTGGCCGCAGACAAGGCCGCCAAACCACTGGAAGCGGTGGAGGCTGAAGCCCGCGCCGCCAGCCCCGTCCGCCCCTTTGGTGACGCGCTGGCCAAAGCCAGCCGCGAAGGCTACGGGCTGATCGCTGAGGTCAAAAAAGCCAGCCCCTCCAAGGGCTTGATCCGCGAAGATTTCAACCCGCCGGAACTGGCCAAAGCCTATGAAGACGGCGGCGCGACCTGCCTGTCGGTGCTGACCGATACCCCCTCCTTCCAGGGCGCCAAGGACTTCCTCGTCGCTGCGCGCGACGCGGTCAGCCTGCCGGTGCTGCGCAAGGACTTTATGTATGACACCTATCAGGTGGCTGAGGCGCGCGCGCTGGGGGCCGACTGTATCCTGATCATCATGGCCTCGGTCAGCGATGCGCAGGCCAATGAGTTGGAGGCCGCCGCCTTTGAATGGGGCATGGACGCGCTGATCGAAGTGCATGACGCCGAAGAGCTGGAACGCGCCACGGCGCTGAAATCCAACCTGATAGGTATCAACAACCGCAATCTCAAAACCTTTGAGACGACGCTGGACACCACCCGCAAACTGTCCAAACGGGTGCCTGCCGACCGGATGCTTGTCAGCGAAAGCGGGCTCAACACGCCCGAGGATCTGGCCGATATGGCTCGTTACGGCGCCCGCACCTTCCTGATCGGCGAAAGCCTGATGCGCAACGAAGATGTGGCCTCAGCGACGCGCCGCCTGCTGGCCAACCCGCTGACCGCAACCGGCATGTAAGACAAGGGTGAAGACATGAGCGGACAAGATACTAGCGGACAGGCTTCAAGCGGGTTGACCCATTTCGACGCCAAGGGCGATGCCCATATGGTGGATGTTTCCGACAAGGCCGTGACCAGCCGGATCGCCACGGCGGCGGGCTGGGTGCGTATGGCCGAAGCCACCTTCCAGATGATCTCGGAAGGTAAGGCCAAGAAAGGTGACGTGCTGGGCGTCGCGCGTCTGGCGGGCATCATGGGGGCCAAAAAGACCCCGGATCTGATCCCCCTCTGCCATCCCCTGCCCGTGACCAAGGTCGCGGTGGAGCTGGTTCTGGACCCGGATCTGCCCGGTGTGCGCATCGAAGGCACCGTGAAAACCACCGGCCAGACCGGCGTTGAGATGGAGGCCCTGACCGCCGTCTCCACCGCCGCGCTGACCGTCTACGACATGATCAAAGCCGTCGACAAAGCGATGGAAATCGGCGGCATCCACGTCACGCTGAAAGACGGCGGCAAATCCGGCCGCTACGAAGCCGAATGATCCCCGTTGCCGAGGCCCTCGACCATCTGTTTTCCCTGACGCCGCAGCTTGGCGCAGAGACCGTGCCGCTGGTGCAGGCCGTCAGCCGTGTGCTGGCCGAAGACGTCACCGCACAGCGCACCCAGCCGCCTTTTGCGGCCTCCGCCATGGATGGCTATGCCGTGCACCGGGGTGAGATGCAGATCGGCGCGCAGTTTGACGTGATCGGTGAAGCCGCCGCCGGATCTGGCTTCAAAGGTGTAGTCGGCAAAGGTCAGGCAATCCGCATCTTCACCGGCGCCCCGGTGCCAGACGGTGACTTTTTCGTTGTCATTCAAGAAGATATCGACCGGACCGGCGACCGTATCACCATCGCGCGGGATCCCGGCCAGGGGGACAATATCCGCCCCGCCGGTGGCGATTTCAAAACCGGCGATGTGATTGCAGCGCCGCGCCTGCTCAGCCCGTCGGACATTGCGCTGCTCGCCTCGATGAATATCGCTGAGGTGCCGGTGATCCGCCGCCCCGATATTGCGCTGATTTCCACCGGGGATGAACTGGTAATGCCGGGGGAAACGCCCGGCCCTGATCAGATCATCGCCTCCAACACCTTTGGTCTGAAGGCCTTGCTGGACCAGCACGGCGCCTTGACCCGCATCCTGCCGATTGCCCGTGATGATGTGGACAGTCTGAAAACGGCCTTTGCGCTGGCCGAAGGGGCTGATCTGGTGGTCACCATCGGCGGCGCCTCGGTCGGTGATCACGATCTGGTTGCGCCAGTCTCAGCCGAACTGGGGATGGAACGGAGTTTTTACAAAATCGCCATGCGTCCTGGCAAACCGTTGATGGCGGGCCGGATGGGTCAGGCGATGATGGTTGGGCTGCCGGGAAATCCGGTCTCGGCCATGGTTTGCGGCGCGATCTTTCTGGTGCCGGTGGTGCAGGCGATGCAGGGGCTGCCAGCAAGCGCCCCAACGCGTAAAACCGCCCGCCTTGCCGCGCCGATCGGTACAAACGGCCCGCGCGAACATTACATGCGGGCGCGTGTTGAGGCGGGCGAGATCACGGTTTTCGACAATCAGGACAGTTCCCTCCTGACGGTTTTGTCGGCGGCCAATGCCCTCCTCGTGCGCCCCGTGCGGGACCCGGCGCGCGCTGCGGGCGAGGATATGGAATTCATACCTCTTTAACCACACGTTCCCCCCTTGTTCTGCAATCCAGTTGACACAAAACAGGAACATGTATAGAACAAACCCAAACCAACAGGCGAGGGTGCGTTTCATGCTGACCAAAAAACAGCTCGATCTTTTGCAGTTCATCCATAGGCGGGTGCAGCAGGATGGCGTGCCCCCCTCCTTTGATGAAATGAAAGAGGCGCTGGACCTGCGGTCCAAGTCGGGCATTCACCGGCTGATCACCGCGCTGGAAGAACGCGGCTTCATTCGCCGTCTGGCCCACCGCGCCCGCGCCATTGAGATTGTGAAACTGCCTGAAAGCATGGGCGGGGAAGCAACCGCCGGCTTCAGCCCCAAGGTGATTGAGGGCGGCCGCCCCGAGGCCACCCCGCCCGCTGCGCAGCCTGTTGAGGTGATCCACGCGCAGGAGCTGCCGGTGATGGGCCGTATCGCCGCCGGTGTCCCGATTGAGGCGATCAGCGAAGTCAGCCATAACGTGGCCGTGCCAGGATCCATGCTCACCTCCGGCTATGAGCATTACGCGCTGGAGGTCAAAGGGGACTCGATGATCAACGCCGGCATCAATGACGGTGATGTTGTGATCATCCGCGAAACCCGCACCGCAGATGACGGTGACATTGTGGTCGCACTGGTTGAGGATCAGGAGGCCACACTGAAAACCCTGCGCCGCAAGGGCAGCAATATCGCGCTGGAGGCCGCAAACCCCGCCTATGAAACCCGCATTTTCCCCTCGGATCGGGTCAAGGTGCAGGGGCGTCTGGTCGGGCTGATCCGCAGCTACTAAAGGAATTCAATCAACGGGTTAGCAGCGACTCCTTTTGCCAGACCCAATGGTTCCACAAACGATCGCCCGCCCTTTGGCGGGCGGTTTCGATTCTGACCCCCGCTGCCCCGTCAAACACCGCGATGCTGCCTGTTTGCTTGAGGGATTTCGGATCAAAGACCTGACAGGGCAAGGGCTGCTCAATCCGCTGATTGCTGACCAGCCAATCGCCTTTATCGCACCATGCACCTGCCGCTGCTTTCTTGCCAGCGATCACCCGCAGCGCCCCCTGCTCCACCACCACATGCGCGGGCCATAGCGCGGCGGCCGCCTCCTGCGGCATTGGCGCGCCATCGTTTTCCAACCAGGCCCCAGCAACAAATCCAGACCCGCGGGATTTGGACAGGGCCCGCCCGTCAGGTGTCACCACGCCAACCAACCCGCCGGTTTCCGCAATCAACAGATCAGGCCGTTCGCTTTGCAGCCACCCCACCAACGCCAAGGCAACCAACGCACTACCGCCCCAGCGCAATCGCCCCTGCCAGAGGATGACACATAAGGCACCGAGGCTGAGCAGCGGCAAGACATGGCTGCCCGGGCTGACCACATGACGCACCGCCATCTCCTGTTCTGATATCCAATGGGCCACCGCCGTGATCCAGGCGATACCCTGCCCCATCAGCCACAGCGGCCAGGCCTCCAGCCCCAAGGGCATCACCACGGCGGCCAGCACCGCCGCGGGCATCACAAAGGCCCCCATCAGAGGCACCGAGGCCAGATTGGCCAAGAGCCCCATCTGCGACACCATGTTGAAATGCGCCGCGGCAAAGGGGGCCGTGGCCAGTCCCGCCACCGCTGATGACAGGAGCAAGGTCAAAGGCCCGCCCAGCCTGCCACGTGGCAGGCGGTTGCTGTCCCGCAGGCCCGCAAAGACCGCAACCAATGCCGTAGTGGCCGCAAAGGACATTTGAAAACCGGGGCTTAACAGGCTTTCTGGTCGCAACACCAGCACCACCAGCGCGGCAACCGCCACCGCCCTGAGGGAAATGGCGCGCCGGTCAAACAGCAGCGCCACCAGCATCACCGCCACCATGACAAAGGCACGCTCCGTCGCGACATTGCCACCTGACAGCAGCAGATAGCCCGCCGCGGCGGTCAGGGCGGCAAGGGCGGCGATTTTCTTTGCCGGGACGCGCAGGCCAATGTAGGGCACCGCCGCCAGCATCAGCCGGACCAGCGCAAAGACAAAGCCGCTGACCAACCCCATATGCAGCCCCGATATCGCCAGAAGATGCGCCAGATTGGCCCGACGCAGATCCCGCAGCAGATCCGCCGACAGGGCGGTGCGATCCCCGGTCATCAGCGCCGCCGCAACGGCGCCACGTTCACCGGGCAAGGCTGTTTTGATCCGCGCGGACAGATCCATCCGCAGCCGCGCAACGCTGCCCTTGGTGGCCGGTTCCAGAAGCAGCAGTGGCGTGCGGGCATAGCCCACGGCGCCAAGGCGCTGAAACCAGGCGTGGCGACGAAAATCAAACCCGCCCGGCTCCGCTGGACCGGCGGGTGGCGACAGATGGGCGGTGACCAACACACGCTCCCCCGGCTGTGGCGCATGCCAGTGCTGATCGCCGTGCAGCGCAACCCGCAAACGCCGCGGTGTCGCCTCCGGGGCCAATCGCGCCAGAACCGCCTGATCCAAGGTCACCCGCAAGGCGCCGGAGGCCGATCTGTCCAGGCCAACCACCCGCCCCTCCACCGGGCCGTAGTAGCGGTAGGTCAGCACCGGGCCCGCCACCAGATGCGCCCGCATCGCCGCCAAGGGCAGCCCCGCCGCCAGCAGCGCCAAGGCCCAGATCACAGGCGCCGCGCCGGATTTCAGCCACAGCGCCAGAAAGGCGGCGGCCACAGAGATCGCAGCGCAGCCCACAAGCAGCAAAGGCGCAGGCTCCACCAGCATCGCGAAATAGCTGCCGATCCCCATGGCCAGAAACACCGGCGCCCAAGGGAACAGGTGGCCGCGCTGGGTCAACAGCAGCGTATTTGCCCTTGCAATGATGCCCGGTAACAGAGCCAAGCCTTGCCCCTAAAGGTTCGCATGGATAGACAGGCGGAAATGATACGATCTTCCTGGTTACCGAAAGGTTAATACCCGCATGTCGACACAAGTCGTGACCCGTTTCGCCCCGTCCCCCACCGGCTATCTGCACATCGGTGGCGCCCGCACCGCGCTGTTCAACTGGCTTTACGCCCGGGGTCGTGGCGGCAAATTCCTGCTTCGGATTGAGGACACGGACCGCGAGCGTTCCACCCCCGAAGCGACCGCCGCCATCCTGAAAGGCATGGAATGGCTGGGGCTGGATCACGACGGTGAGGTCATCAGCCAGTTCAAACGCGCTGACCGTCACGCCGAGGTCGCCAACCAGCTGTTGGCCGAAGGTAAAGCCTATAAGTGCTTCGCTACGCAGGAAGAAATCCAAGCCTTCCGCGATGAGGCCCGCGCCGCCGGCAAATCGACCCACTACCGCTCGCCCTGGCGTGAGGCGGCTGAGGACAGCCACCCCGATGCGCCCTATGTGGTGCGGATCAAGGCGCCGCAGGAAGGCAGCACCGTCATCAAGGATGAGGTGCAGGGCGATGTGACCATCCGCAACGATCAGCTGGACGATATGATCCTGCTGCGGTCAGACGGCACGCCTGTTTATATGCTGGCCGTGGTGGTGGATGACCACGATATGGGCGTGACCCATGTGATCCGCGGCGATGACCACCTGAACAATGCCGCGCGTCAGATGATGATCTATGACGCGAAGGGCTGGGACGTTCCGGTCTGGGGCCACATCCCGCTGATCCATGGCGGCGACGGCAAGAAGCTCAGCAAACGCCATGGTGCGTTGGGGGTCGAAGAGTATCAGGCGATGGGCTACCCGGCGGCGGGCATGCGCAACTATCTGGCCCGTCTGGGCTGGAGCCACGGCGATGATGAGTTCTTCACCGACGCGCAGGCGCAGGAATGGTTCGGCATGAACGGCATCGGCAAATCGCCGGCCCGGTTTGATTTCAAAAAACTGGAAAACCTCTGTGGTCAGCATATGGCCGCAACAGATGATGCTGCAGTGCTGCATGAGCTGGAGGCATTTCTGGCCGCAACCGGCGAAGAGGCGCTGACCGAGGCGCAGAACGTAGTTCTACGTAAGGCGCTCTATTGCACCAAGACCGGTGCAAAAACCTTCCCTCAACTCATTGAAAAGTCACGCTTTGCCCTGGCAAGCCGGCCAATTGACGTTGAGGAAAAGGCGGCAAAACACCTGGATGATGTATCCCGTGGTATACTGAAGGAATTGACGCCGCATTTGCAAAATGTTAGCTGGACGCGTGACGAATTGGAGGCCACGGCCAACCAGTTTGCCGAAGCGCAGGGGATGAAGTTCGGAAAACTTGCCGGACCGTTGCGTGCCGCTCTTGCTGGGCGCGCTGCTACCCCTAGTGTCTTTGACATGATGCTGGTCCTCGGGCAGGACGAAACACTTGCCCGTCTGACCGACGCCGCAGGCTGACGGCGGGGACCAAACGGTCCCTCCTAAATGCCAAAACGGCCAACAAAATAGTGCAACGCCGCGCGCCCGTCCGGGCGCGCTGAGCCATGTGATGAAGGGAAAACCATGACGGAATCGACCAAAAGCGCAACGCTGACGTTTGACGGGAAAACTTTGGAATTGCCAATGTTCAGCCCCACGGCCGGCCCCGATGTGATCGACATCCGCAAGCTCTACGCACAGGGCGGCGTCTTCACTTACGATCCGGGCTTCACCTCGACCGCGTCGTGCGACAGCACCATCACCTATATCGATGGCAACAAAGGTGAGCTGCTGCACCGCGGCTACCCGATCGATCAGCTGGCTGGCCAGTCGCATTACCTTGAGGTGTGCTACCTGCTGCTTTACGGTGCGCTGCCGACCGCAGCTCAGCTGGAAGAGTTTGAGACCACGATCACCCGCCACACCATGATCCACGAGCAGATGCACAACTTCTTCCGTGGTTTCCGCCGGGATGCACACCCGATGGCGATCATGGTGGGTGTTGTTGGCGCCATGGCAGCCTTCTACCACGACTCGACCGATATCGCGGATCCGCGCCAGCGTGAGATTGCGTCGCACCGTCTGATCGCCAAGATGCCGACCATCGCTGCGATGGCTTATAAATACTCGATCGGTCAGCCGTTTGTGTATCCGCGCAACGATCTGGATTACGCGGCAAACTTCCTGCACATGTGCTTCTCGGTGCCTGCAGAACAGTATGAAGTGAACCCAATCGTCAGTCGCGCGATGGACCGTATTTTCACGCTGCACGCCGACCACGAACAGAACGCTTCGACCTCGACCGTGCGTCTGGCGTCCTCGTCGGGTGCCAACCCGTTTGCCTGTATCGCTGCTGGCATCGCCTGCCTCTGGGGCCCGGCGCATGGTGGTGCAAACCAGGCATGCCTGGAAATGCTGAAAGAAATCGGCTCCGTCGATCGCATTCCGGAATTCATCGAGCGCGCCAAAGACAAGAACGATCCGTTCCGTCTGATGGGCTTTGGTCACCGTGTCTACAAAAACACCGACCCGCGTGCGAAGGTTCTGAAAGAATCCGCCGACGAAGTGCTGGAACTGCTGGGCGTCGAAGACAACCCGCTGCTGCAGGTTGCCAAAGAGCTGGAGCGCATCGCGCTGGAAGATCCCTATTTCATCGAGAAGAAACTGTTCCCGAACGTAGACTTCTACTCGGGCATCATTTTCGAAGCCCTCGGCTTCCCGACCTCGATGTTCACCCCGATCTTCGCGCTGTCGCGCACAGTCGGCTGGGTCTCGCAGTGGAAAGAAATGATCGCAGATCCTCAGAACAAAATCGGCCGTCCGCGCCAGCTGTACCTGGGTGAGATCAACCGCGATTACGTGGATGTTGAAAACCGCTAATAATTCAGCGGATCAAGGCTTTAGGGGTCGCCTTCGGGCGGCCCTTTTTCATTGCGGTGTCAAACCATTAAACCTTCTGCGTGATCAAGGATCGAATAACGTCCTCATGAACGTCCACTTTCTGGGCGATGTCCCGGATGTTGTCGGAGACGAGAAAGTGCACATCGGGCCGCGACTCCCACATCTTTTGCTGCATTGAGGTCAGGCCAAGGCTAATTTCGGTTGGACAGTAGTATGTCACACACCAGGTGGTGCCGGGCTGATAGAACATACCATAAAGATCTTCCATCTGCCGCCGGCGCAGGTCCAGATCAAGTTCAGCGCTCTGAATGCGGGAGAAATCTAGAACCGAACGCAAGCCGCGCCGGATGAGAGGGTCGCGACGGTACTCTGCCAACAGCTGACTGGTGTGCATCGTGTGATGATGTCCGAAGTAGCGCGCATAATGAAGCTGATACTCAGGCAAGACAGTATAGGACACACTCATCACCACATCCTCTCGAACAAAACCACTCGCAGCACCTCAGCTTACAGACGGAGAATGCGGCAAGTCACTGACATAATGAGGAAATTACACCAATGGATGTTTCCCCCTAGGGTCAGAGCGCTCTTTACTTGAAATGGGATGATCCAAGGTTACCGCGCAGCATAGCTTACACGCGTTAAAGATATGTTACGTCGTTGACCGCTGCAGAATCATATCGACGAAATCCAGCGGCTCGTTCAAAATTTCGGCTAGCTCTTCGCGAGTTTTCGCCATCTGAAATGTGACCCCCTCATATTCCGCCCACATCTTGGCGGTCATGGCCGTCAGGCTTTGACTGACCTTGTTGGGGCAATAGTAGACGATGGGCCAATCCTTCGCTGGGTCTTTCAGCAACGCACACAGCCGATCCATCTGTTGGCGTCTCAAATCGATGTCAATCTTGGCGCTTGTCAGATGTTCGCAATCGATCATGCAGCGCATTCCGGTCATGACCATTGGATCCAGCTGATAATAAGGCAACAGATCATCAGTCTGACGAGTGTGATGATGCCCCTCGTAACGCACATAGAGAAGCTGTTGATCCGGGTAGACTTGATAACTTGCGGGCATTTCACCCCCATGCACTAAGGTGCCGTTACGGCATCAAATGTTCATTTTAATCAACTTGTAAATTTACCTGACCCAATGTTCTGACATTTCAAGCGGCTAATAAAGATTTACCTAATATTCACGTTAAAATGCCGCCTTTTGACGAAAAAGGGCGCCCTCTGGGGACGCCCTTTGGTAGAACTTTGTTGGCTTCAGCGACCTTCGTAATGCGGCGGACGCTTTTCCAGGAAGGCCACAACACCTTCTTTGAAGTCGCGGCTCTGACCGCAGGTGCCTTGTTTGCGGCCCTCAAGTTCCAGCTGCTGTTCCAGCGAGTTGTCCCAGCTGCCGCGGATGGCCGATTTGATGTGCTCATAGGCCAGGGTTGGGCCCTTGGCCAAATGCAGCGCGCGGGCCTTGCAGATCGCGGTAAACTCGGCGTCCGGCACTGCTTCCCAGATCAGGCCCCAGTCATCCGCCTGACGGGCCGAGATCTTATCAGCGAACAGCGCAGCGCCCATCGCCTTGCCCATGCCCATGTTGCGGGTCATCCAATAGGTGCCGCCGGCATCAGGGATCAGACCGATGCGCGAAAACGCCTGCAGGAAATAGGCGCTTTCCTTGGCAATCACCACATCCGCAGCCAGCGCCAGGTTCGCCCCTGCCCCGGCTGCTGCGCCGTTCACCGCACAGATGGTCGGGATCGGGCAGTCATAGATCGCACGCAGCATCGGGCCGTATTCGTCCCGCAGGGTGCGTTCCAGATCCAGATTGTTGGCATTGGCGCGGTCGCTCAGATCCTGGCCCGAGCAGAACGCCTTGCCCGCGCCGGTCAGCACCAGAACCCGTGCCTTGCCCGTCGCCTCTTGCGCCGCATGGGTGATTTCAGCCCGCATCTGGGTGTTCAGTGCGTTCATTTTATCCGGGCGGTTCAGCGTCAAAATCGCCACGCCGTCTTTGGAAATCTCAAGCTTAATTGTTTCGTATTCCATGGGCTCTCCCTCTTCTCGAGTGCAACTTAGGTGACCCAACGGTCAGTTAAAACCCAAACGCGGCGTTATTCGTCGAGAATTTGCTTGAGACGTTCTTTTTCTTCTTCTGAGAGGGCCGCGACCACCGGCTCAGGCGTCTTTTCGCGCCGCCGCAGGAAGCTGAAACCGATGCCAAGCCCCAGCACCAGCATGATCGGCCCGGCCCACCACAGGATCCAGTTCGCGCCCCGGCTGGTCGGGTTCAGCAGCACATATTCGCCGTAGCGATCAACCACATAGTCGATCACTTCACCGTTGCTGTCGCCCTCCACCAGCCGTTCGCGCACAAGCAGGCGTAGGTCACGCGCCAGTTCGGCGTTGGAATCGTCGATGTTTTCGTTCCGACAGACCAAGCAGCGCAGATCCTTGGAGATATCGCGCGCCCGTTCTTCCAACACAGGATCGGCCAGGATCTCATCCGGTTGCACGGCGGCGGCCGGTGTGACGCTCAGCGCAAGGGCCAGCGTCACGGCCATGGGTTTTACGAAACGCATCATTCTGCAGGCACCCCGACAGCTTTGGTTTTGCGCGCCCCAGCGGCGACGCGGTGACGACGGTCAGACAGGCTCAGCAGCCCGCCAAAGGCCATCAGGATGGAGCCGCCCCAGATCCAGTTGGCCAGGGGTTTGTAGTAGCTGCGCACTGCGTAGCCCCCGCCGGCCTGTTCATCGCCGATCACAACATAGACGTCGCGCAGGAACCCATTGTCGATCCCGGCCTCAGTGGTGGGCATACGCGCCACCGGGTAGACCCGCTTTTCCGGATTCACGACCGAGACGACCCGGTCCCCTTTACGGATGGTGACCCAGCCCATGGTCGACAGGTAATTGGCGCCTTCGACCTCCTCCACCCGGTCCAGCGACAGGGTGAAGCCAGCGATCTCAAACTTTTCGCCGATCTGAACCACACGGATGTCTTCCTGTTCCCAGGCCATCAGCCCCGAAACCCCAAGGAAGACGATGCCAACACCGGCATGGGATACCGCCTTGCCCCAATCCGCGCGGGGCAGACGTTTCAGCCGGGCAAAACCGCCTTTGCCGGTGCGCGACCACAGATCAACCGCAGCGCCCGCCACCAGCCAGGTGCCCAGGAACATGCCGATGGGGCCCAGCAGCGTCCGCTCTGTTTGAATGGCCCAGGCCAGCCCCATGACTGACAGGGCCAGCACCAGCGCCGGGATCAGCGGCTTGAGGCTTCGCGCGATCCGGGCACGCTTCCACGGCATGATGGCGCCCAGCGGCAACAGCAGCGCCAGCACCACCATGAAAGGGGTGAAGGCCATGTTGAAAAACGGCGCACCGACCGACAGTTTGCGGCCCATCGCCAGTTCAGCCACCAGGGGCCAGATGGTTCCGATGAAGACCACAAAACAGCTGACCGCCAGCAGGATATTGTTCATCACCAGCGCGCTTTCACGGCTGACCATGGAAAAGATGCCTTTGGCCTCCATCACACTGGCCCGCGCCGCATAAAGCGTCAGCGCCCCGCCCATGAAGACCGCAAGGATCATCAGAATGAACACGCCGCGTTCGGGGTCATTGGCAAAGGCATGCACCGAGGTGATCACGCCCGAGCGCACAATGAACGTCCCGATCAGCGAGAAGCCGAAGGCCATGATCGCCAGAAGGATCGTCCAGCTTTTCAGCGCCTCACGTTTTTCCACCACGATGGCCGAATGCAGCAGCGCCGCTGCGATCAGCCATGGCATGAAGGAGGCGTTTTCGACCGGATCCCAGAACCAGAAACCGCCCCAGCCCAGCTCGTAATAAGCCCACCAGGACCCCAGCGCGATGCCGATGGTCAGGAACAGCCAGGCCGCCAAGGTCCAGGGCCGCACCCAGCGCCCCCATGCGGCATCGACCCGGCCCTCAACCAGCGCGGCCACCGCGAAGGAGAAGGTCATCGAAAGGCCCACGTAGCCCAGATACAGGAACGGCGGGTGGAAGGCCAAACCGGGGTCCTGCAGCAGCGGGTTCAGATCCTGCCCATCCATCGGCGGCATGGCCAGCCGCAGGAAGGGGTTGGAGGTGAAAATGATGAAGGCAAAGAACGCGACCGCAATCGCTGATTGCACCGCCAAAACCCGCGCGCGCAGCGTTGGTGGCAGGTTGCCACCAAACCAGCTGGCACAGGCGCCAAACAGCGTCAGGATCAGCACCCAGAGAAGCATTGAGCCCTCATGGTTGCCCCAGACACCCGACACCTTGTAGAGCATCGGTTTCAGCGAGTGCGAGTTCAGCACCACCAGTTCGACAGAAAAGTCTGACGTGACAAAGGCATAGGTGAGCGCTGCAAAGGAAAAAGCGGTAAGCAGAAACTGCGCATTTGCTGCAGGTTCTGCCAATGCCATCCAACCCGGCCAGCGCTTTGCGGCCCCGATAAGGGGGACAACAGACTGCACTATGGCGACCAGGAAGGCCAGGATAAGGGCGAAGTGACCGAGTTCTGTAATCATGCCCTTGTTATAGGCGCAAGCGGCGGTCCGGCCAATCGCAATCGGCAATAGAAAAGGATCACATTGTCGCGGGGCCTCAGCCTTGATCCTGACGCACCTGCTGCCAGGCCGCCAACGCCGGATTGTCGGCGGGGGTGACACGTTCCTCAGCCGCGGGCGTCTGCGGCAGCTGCGCCGCGATTTGGGGCAGTTGCGCCAATGTCTGGCCCAACCGCAGTTGAAACGCCTGCCCCTTCGCCTGATGTCGCGCCCCGAAGTAGAAGCTGACAATCACCCCCAAAAGCCACCACAGCGGTTCCGGCACCAGCGCAATGCCCTGCATCCGGGCCGCAAACCACTGCGGATCCACCATCGCCGCCACAAACAGCGCCAGCGTGCCCAGGGCCAAGCCCGGCCGCGGCAGGCGGTTCAGGCCATCAATCAGCCGGTCAAACAGCCCGCGGCGATCACTGGCAAACTCGGCCGCGAATTGCTGTAGGGCGGCCTGCTGCATCACCTGACCGCGCTGCGCGCTGCCCTCCGCGTTTTCACGAAACACCTCAACCGTCCGGCGCATTTCACCAGCGCCGCCGCCAAACAGCCCCTCGAGCATCCGCAGGATCAGCCCCATGTCGCAACCCTCCGGTCAAATTCATCTTGGGTCAGGTGGTAGCGTGGATCGATGAACTCTTCCGCCCGTTTGATCCAGCCGCCTTTGCCGCCTGTGCGGCTGCGGGCGTATTTGCGCGAGGCCGGACGCTGATCGGCCAGCCGGAAATAGTAATTGCGCCGCGCAATCCCATAGGCATCGGCCAGATGCTGCGGTGCCACCCGCGCGGCGGCCTTAGTCGCGGCGACAGTTTGCGGCCCGATCACCCCGTCAATGCTGACCTGCTGGCCCATCTGGCCCAGCAACCGTTGCAGGATATTCACCGCATTGCCGCCTGCGTTGACATACATGTCAAACACCGAGGGCTGCAGCACCATCGGCAGCTGATCGATGCCCGGCGCCTGATAGTAGTGTTGCAGGTAAATCTCCACCGCGCGGGTCTTGGTGATGCGGCGCAGGTCGCTGCCATCAACGTCCCCATCGCCATCCAGATCAATGCCCAGCCGGCGCAGCGTGCCCAGAGTCACCCCATGTTTGGTCATGCCACCGGGATCATCGGGATCGTTCACATAGCCCCCTTCACGGGCCACAATTTCACGTGCGATTTGCCTGACGTCCAACATGACACCCCCCAGAATGAGAATGACCTCACCCTAGGGGCAATGTGTTAACAGGGCTGAAAGGGCCCGCGCGATACGGGCCTGTTAGGCCTCGGGCTCAACATAAACACCCTGTTCCTTCAGGGCATCCATGACCTCTTTAGGCATGTATGTTTCATCATGTTTGGCAAGGATTTCAGAAGCTTCGAAGATACCGTTGATGTATTTCCCGGTGCCGATCATACCTTGGTTTTCTTCAAACAGATCCGGCAGGATGCCGCTGTAGGTGACGGGCACCACACCGTTGCCATCAGTGACATTAAAGGTGATCGCCTGCCCCTGACCGCGCACCAAGGAGCCCTCTTCGACCAGACCGCCGATGCGGAAGGTTTCAGAGGCGCTTGGCGGGCTGGCCAGCACCTCAGACGGGGAGCGGAAGAAGTTGATGCCATCGCGCATCGCATAGCCAATCAGACCGGTCGACAGAGCCAGTGCAACAACCGCAATTGCGATCACCTGTATCCGACGTTTCTTTTTCAGGCCCTTCATCTTGCTGGCTCCTTCGCGCGCGTCTGTCTCTGGCTCTTCACTTAACAAATGCGCGCCCCCGCACAAGGGAACGCGCCTGCGACCGATTATCCCGGCTATGCTAGCACAAGCTTTGCCTTGAATGTTGTTGTGGGTCAAACAACCGGCATTATGCCGCGTCGAATTTGATCTCGCGCCGCAGGAACTGGGTGGCGCGGGTCGACACGGTGACCGGGTTGCCGGAGGTCAGGAATTTGCTTTCCTCACCGGCGCCCACCATTTTCGGATGCCGCTCTAGATAGTCGGCAAGGCTTTCGGCCACCAGATTGGCCTGGCTGTAGACCTTGACGCCCTCCCCCAAAGCCTCCTGAAAGATGTCATGCATCAACGGATAATGGGTGCAGCCCAGGATCGCGGCCTCAGGATGGGGCATTTTGCGTTTCAAGGCATCCACATGGCTGCGCACCAAGGCGTCAGCCAGGATCATGTCACCATCCTCAATGGCGTCAACAACACCACCGCAGGCCTGCGCCTCCACATCCACGCCGATCGCGCGGAAGGCCAATTCACGTTGGAAGGCACGGCTGGCAACGGTTGCAGGGGTGGCAAACAACGCGACGTGCTGCACCTCCACCTCACGCGGGGGCGAATTGTCCCCCCATTTGCGTTCGGTAAGCGCCTCAATCAGCGGCACAAAGACCCCCAGAACCCGTTTATTTTCGGGGATCCATCCCTCTTGCATACGGCGCAAGGCGGCGGCGGAGGCGGTGTTACAGGCCAGGATCACCAGATCGCAGCCTTCGGCCCACATCCGTTCCACCGCTTTGGTGGTCAGGCCATAAACATCGTCGGCATCGCGCACGCCATAAGGCGCATGGGCGTTGTCACCGTAATAGACGAAAGGAACGTCGGGCAGGCGTTTGCTGACGGCATCCAGAACCGTCAAACCACCAAGCCCTGAATCGAAAATGCCAACTGCCATCTATGTGCCTGCCTCTCTTGGTCGGGGCCGCGTGGTCCCCGCTGTTAGCGAGATTGTCGAGTTTCTTTGAACGCCTTCTGACGGGCCAGAAACTCGGCCTTATGCTTATCCTCAAATTCGAACCCGTATTCTCGGGTTTCAATCGGTCTTGGCGACAGATCGTAGGTGGATTTGCGCAGGAAATCCATCAGCTCTTTGCTGTCGGTGGCCCGTGCGCGGATTTCTTCTGCCTTGATCGGCTCGCCTACAACAACCTTCACCGGGGTGTCGACGCGTTTGGCAAACTCCTTGATCAACAGGCCCATCCGCAGCGTGTAATGCATATGGCTGGCGATCTGGAACAGACGCGAGGTGTTGCCATCAAAGAAGACAGGCACAACGGTGGCGCCGGATTTGGCAATCATCCGGGCGGTGAAGTTGCGCCAATGCGGATCCATCGGGTTTGAGAAGGGCCGCGCCGAGGTGCTGACCGTGCCACCCGGGAAGATGCCAACAGCGCCGCCGGCTTTCAGGTATTGCTCGGCCTCTTTGCGGGTCTGCAGGTTCAGTTTGACCGCCGCGCGATCCTCATCAAAGGAAATCGGCAGAACAACCTTGTTCAAATCCTCAGACTTGCGGAACACCCGGTGGGCCAGAATACGGAAATCCCGGTCACGGCGTTCTGACAGGATATGGCCCATCATCAGGCCATCCAGGATGCCGTAAGGGTGGTTGGCGATCAGGATCAGCGGCCCCTCCGCCGGAATGTTTTCCAGCGACCCGCCGATCACATCCAGCGACAGCCCGTAGCGTTCCACCATCACCTGCCAGAAGTCCGCACCGTTTTCCACGTCGCGCTCATAGCCAGAGGCGCGTTTGATCATGCGGATCCGCCCGGTCATGTTTTCCAACGTCCGGATCAGCGCGCGACCACCTTTGGTGCGCCCCGCATAGGAGTAGGAGATGTCACGAGCGATATGTCTTTTCGAGGCCATAGAGGAGAGCCGCCTTGATAGTTCCTGCGTGTTTGAATGGCCGTTTAACAGCCCCTGCCCCCTAGTTTCAACAGAAACCGGGAAAATGCGGGGTGGCAAAAGTGTAGCAGAAACGCCGTTAGCGCCACCGATCATGCACCCTGTGGGGCCTAAGCGACGATCTGAGGTTGCGGCACCCTCCCAAGCGTGCGGAATCCCCACCGACGCTTTGGCGCAGATCCGTCAATAGGAACTCTCAGCTCTGGCAATCTAAACGGTCCAAACGAGAAACCCGCGCAAGAGACATTCCCGATGCCTGCCAAGACAGCAGAGCTGCTTAACGAGGCCTCGATCTTGGGTCACACATCATAAGATAGCGCGATGACCTTAATCATTTCTTGTCGAAAAATCAGAAAAACGGGTTAATGTTTCAATGGTTTCGTGTAACAGGGCGCTTCACATCGGGAAATTGTCGAAATGGATTGGGACAAGCTTAGAATTTTTCACGCGGTTGCCGACGCAGGCAGCCTCACACATGCCGGTGACGTGCTTCACCTGTCACAATCGGCTGTGTCTCGTCAGGTGCGCGCCCTCGAAGAGAGCCTGAACGCCACCCTGTTTCACCGTCACGCACGTGGTTTGATTCTCACCGAACAGGGGGAATTGCTGTTTGACGCCACCCGCGCCATGGCCAAACGTCTGGACGCCGCCGCCGCGCGGATCCGCGACAGTGAGGAAGAGGTCTTTGGTCAGCTGCGGGTGACCACGACCATTGGCCTTGGCACCCTGTGGCTGGCCCCGCGCCTGCCGAAGCTTTATGAACAATACCCCGATCTGAATATCGAACTGATGCTGGAAGAGCGGGTGCTGGACCTGCCAATGCGCGAAGCGGATGTTGCCATCCGGATGAAAGAGCCCAGCCAGGCCGATCTGATCCGCAAGAAGCTGATGGCGGTGCGGATGCAGCTGTTTGCCTCCAAGGAATATCTGGAGCTGAACGGCCTGCCTGCCGCTATCGAGGACATCGGTGAACATCGCCTGATCTGTCAGAACACAAATTCCCCGCAAGTGGGCGCCAGTTCCAACCTTGTGGGCCATCTGATGACCTATGATGTGAAATCGACCCTGATGGTGAACAACTACTTCGGGGTGCTGCAGGCGGTGGCCAACCATCTGGGGATTGGTGTTCTGCCCAACTATCTGAGCCAGGATTTCCCGAATCTGGTGCGGGTGTTGCCGGACGTGCAATCGGTCGAAGTGCCAGTATATCTGGCCTACCCGGAGGAATTGCGGCACTCCAAGCGCATCTCGGCCTTCCGGGACTTTGTCCAGGAAGAGATCATCGCATACCGCAAACAGATGAAAGATCAGTCAGTTAGTTAGGTTTTGGCTGAGCCATGCATTGGATGCATAACAGCCATGATGCATCTGCGGCATTATGGTGCTTGAACGATTCATTTCTGATGCCTATTTCAGCACTCGACGGTGGCGACGATCAAACTCTCGTCACTTTCATACCTCCCTGTTGGACTTTGGCCGAGCTTAGTGCTCGGCCTCTTTTTTTGCCCAATCCCCATTGGCGCAAATCGGGTCAAGCCCATCTTCATCGGTGTGTCTGGTGGGGCTGTTACGGGCCTCCGGCGGGAGTATTTGGGGAACATTGAAAGCGCTGCCGGGGTGCCAGGAGGCAAAAACTGCGCATCTGCGGCAAAGAAGCGGCGTTTACCGACCTTTGCCCCCTTCCCCAAATCCGCCCTGTGCCTTAAAGAGGCGCGCAAATAGCGCCTGCTGGAGAGTGACCGGATATGCAAGACCCGAGCCTGACCCCCGAATTGATCGAAGCGCATGGGCTGAAGCCCGATGAGTATGAGCGCATCCTTGAGATCATCGGGCGGGAGCCAACCTTCACCGAGCTGGGCATCTTCTCGGCCATGTGGAACGAACACTGTTCCTATAAATCGTCGAAGAAATGGCTGCGCACCTTGCCGACCGAAGGCCCGCAGGTGATCTGTGGTCCGGGCGAAAACGCCGGTGTTGTGGATATTGGCGACGGTCAGGCTGTCATCTTCAAGATGGAAAGCCACAACCACCCCTCTTACATCGAACCCTATCAAGGTGCCGCCACCGGTGTTGGCGGCATTTTGCGTGATGTCTTCACCATGGGCGCGCGCCCCATCGCGGCGATGAACTCGCTGTCGTTTGGTGAAACCAGCCACCCCAAGACCCGCCAGCTGGTGCATGGTGTGGTCGAAGGCATCGGCGGCTATGGCAACTGTTTCGGCGTTCCGACTGTGGGCGGCGAAGTACGGTTCCACCCGGCCTATAACGGCAACTGCCTGGTCAACGCCTTTGCCGCGGGTCTGGCCGATGCCGATAAGATCTTCTACTCCGCCGCCTCAGGCGTAGGCATGCCGGTGGTCTACCTTGGCGCCAAGACCGGCCGTGACGGTGTTGGCGGGGCGACCATGGCCTCAGCCGAGTTTGACGACACCATTGAGGAAAAGCGCCCCACCGTTCAGGTTGGTGACCCCTTCACCGAAAAACGCCTGATGGAGGCCACGCTGGAGCTGATGCAGACCGGCGCGGTGATCTCGATCCAGGATATGGGCGCAGCGGGTCTGACCTGCTCGGCCGTGGAAATGGGCGACAAGGGCAAGCTGGGCGTCAAGCTGAACCTCGAAGATGTGCCGCAGCGCGAAGAGAACATGACAGCCTATGAGATGATGCTGTCGGAATCTCAGGAACGCATGCTGATGGTTCTGAAACCGGAACTGGAAGCCGAAGCGCGCGCCGTTTTCGAAAAATGGGACCTGGATTTCGCCATCGTTGGTGAAACCATTGCCGAAGACCGCTTCCTCATCCTGCACAACGGTGAGGTGAAAGCCGACCTGCCGCTGTCACCGCTGTCAGGCCGCGCGCCGGAATATGACCGCCCCTGGGTGGAAACCGAAGTGGACGCGGAGCTGGGTGATATTCCTGCGGTGGATCCCATCGACGGGCTGAAGGCGCTGATCGGCTCGGCCAACTACGGCGCCAAACAGTGGGTTTATCAGCAGTATGACTCGCAGGTGATGGCCGATACTGTACAGGCCCCGGGTCTGGGCGCTGGCATCGTGCGGGTGCATGGAACCGAAAAATCGCTTGCCTTCACCTCGGACGTGACGCCGCGCTATGTGCGCGCCAACCCGGTTGAGGGCGGCAAACAGGCGGTGGCGGAAACCTACCGCAACCTGACCGCCGTGGGTGCCACCCCGCTGGCCACCACCGACAACCTGAACTTCGGCAACCCTGAAAAGCCCGAAATCATGGGCCAGTTTGTCGGCGCGATCAAAGGCATCGGTGAAGCGGTTTCCGCATTGGATGTGCCGATCGTTTCGGGCAACGTCTCGCTTTACAACGAAACCGACGGTCAGGCGATCCTGCCGACCCCGACCATCTGTGCCGTGGGTCTGATCGAAACGCCGGACCAGGCGATCATAGGCACCGCACGTGACGGCCATGTGGCCCTGCTGGTCGGCGAAACCGCCGGACACCTGGGTCAGTCGGCCCTGCTGGCCGAGGTGTTCAACCGTGAAGACGGCGACGCCCCGCATGTGGATCTGGCGGCGGAAAAGCGCAACGGTGATTTCATCCGAGCCAATGCCGAATACATCCGCGCCTGTTCCGATCTGGCCGACGGTGGTCTGGCGCTGGCGGCCTTTGAAATGGCTGAGGCCGGTGAGGTTGGCGTTCAGATCGACGTGGCGGATCAGGCGCTGCTGTTTGGTGAAGATCAGGCGCGCTACCTCCTGGCCTGTAACTTCGATCAGGCCGAATGGCTGATGGGCGAAGCGGCCAAGGCCGGCGTGCATATCGAAACCGTGGGCAAGTTCACCGGCGATGCCGTGAAGCTGGGCGGGTCCGAGGCCCCACTGGCCGAGCTGGCGGAACAGTTCCGCGCCAGCTTTGAAGCGGCGGTTGGCTGATCCCATGGCGACCGAGCACCCCAATTTGCCGGTGCTCACTGAAAACTGTGAAAGCTGCGCAGCGCTTTGCTGCGTGGCTTATCCATTTGATGCGGATGAGGATTTCGGCCTTTTGAAAGAGGCCGACAGCCCCTGCCCCAATCTGGGTAGCGATTTCCGCTGCACCATCCACAAAGACCTAAAGGCCAAAGGATTTGGCGGCTGCATCGCCTATTCCTGCGCCGGCGCCGGTCAGCGGATCACTCAGGAGCTGTTTCCCGGTGAAACCTGGCGCGATGATCCCGACCTGATCTGGCACATGGCCCATGCGCTGCGGGTGATCCGGCCCATCCATGAGGCCCTGTTGCTGCTGCAGGAGGCCGCCAAACTGCCGCTGCCTGCCGCCGCCCAAGACGAAGGCCGCGCCTTGATGGTGGCGATGTGCCCGACCGAAGATACCTCGGTCCACGATTTCGAAGAACCCGAGGTGCAGGAAGCCCTGGCCGATGTCCCCCGCTACCTACAATCCCTGGCGGCCTATTTGTGATCTGGGCGGCCTAGGACGACAGGCCCCGAAAAAGATGCCCCGTCTCTGTCTCTTTTTGACGCAAGCCCCGGGGGGAACGCTTGCACCCAGCCCCGCTGCACCCTAGATTTCCCTCAAGACCAAAGAACACCCGGAGGGCCCGATGGCCGTATACGCACAGGAACTGGAAGACATGCTGCGCGAGGCGTTTCCAGACGCCGCTCAGATCGTTGTAGAAGGCACCGATGGCAAACATATGTCCGCAATGATCGTGGATGAGAGCTTTCGCGGCAAAAACCGTGTGCAGCAGCAACGCGCTGTTTATGCGGCGCTGAAAGGCAAGATGGATGGCCCCAACGGCGAATTGCACGCCTTGGCCCTGACCACAAAAGCACCGGAATAACCTAGCCGGATGGATTGGATTTTAGCGGTCGCAGCTCTCGCCCTGTTTGGCGCAGCCGTCTGGTTGAAGCTGTTACCCTATACCCGGACGAACAAAGAACGGCTTAAACGCCGAGAGGACACAGAAGATGACTGACGCAAACACCCGCATCGACGAAACCGTCAAAGCCAACACCGTGGTGCTTTTCATGAAGGGCACCAAGGACATGCCGCAATGTGGCTTCTCCAGCCGTGTGGCGGGCGTGCTGAACTACATGGGTGTGGATTACACCGATGTGAACGTGCTGGCCGATGATGAGATCCGCCAGGGCATCAAGGATTACTCGGACTGGCCGACCATCCCACAGCTTTACGTGAAGGGTGAGTTCATCGGCGGCTGCGATATCGTGACCGAAATGACCCTGTCGGGCGAGTTGGACGCGCTGTTTGACACCAATGAGGTGGTCTACTCGAAAGACGCCGCCGACAAGATCCGCGAAGCAAACGCCTGATCGGCGCCCTTCACAGGGTCTAGAGGTGCAGGAGGTCTAGATGGCAAAACCACTCGCCGCGCTGCACCGTCTTTGGGTTCATCACAAACCCACAGTAATCATGATGGTGGCCGCAATTGCGGCTGCCGTTTTTTTTGCCGTTCAGGTCAATGACCGCGGCCGCGACTGGCGCGATCGCCCGGCAGAGGCCGCCCCGATTGAGCCTTGGATGACTGTGCGCTTTGTGGCCCGCAGCTACCTGGTGCGTCCTGCCCTGATCAGCGATGCCATCGGCGCGGAGAAGATCCGCTGGAAACTCAGCCTTGAGGAACTGGCCGCGCTACAGGGTCGCCCGGTTGACGATCTGATCGCGGACCTTGAGGCATTCCTGGCCGAACACCGCCCACCCCGCCATGAGCCACGCGGGCAATGACCGAGACGCTGCTCACCATCCTGCCGGATTACGGCGCCTATCTGCTGCTGCTTGTGACATTGCTGTCCTGCCTGGCCATGCCAATCCCGGCCTCCGTTATGATGATCGCGGCGGGCGGGTTTGCCATGGCGGGCGATCTGACGCTCTGGCATGTGGCGCTGGGGGCGCTGGTCGGGGCCATTCTGGGGGATCAGCTGGGCTTTCACATCGGGCGTCTGGGCACGGGCCATGTGGAACGGATGGAGGCCAAGGGCGGCAAACAGGCCTATGCGCTGAGAAAAGCCACCGAGTTCACCCGGCAACGCGGCATTTGGGCGGTGTTTTTCAGCCGCTGGCTGGTCAGCCCGCTGGGGCCTTATGTAAATTTTACCGCCGGGGCGGCCAAAATGGGCTGGATCGCCTTCACCCTTGGCAGCATCGCCGGGGAGGCCGCATGGGTGGCCATCTACGTCGGCATGGGGGCTGGCGCGATGGATCAGGTCGCCTACCTCTGGCCGCTAGTGCGTGACGGCATCGGTTTCAACGCTGCGGTCGCTGTTGCGGTGCTCCTCGGCCTACGCCTCTGGCACCTGCACCGTGCGCATCAGAAACAGGCGGCGTCAAAAGGCGAAAATCCGGTCAAAGCAGAATAGGCTCAGATGGGATCACGCTGTTGCAAACACAAAAGGCGCCCCAAATGGAGCGCCTTTTAATTGAAAAAACAGAGTCTTAAGCCTCGGCCTTCACCTTGTCTTCAATGTCACCGGCCAGCGCTTCGGCGCGGGCGGCCAGTTCGGCTAGCGTGTCATTGACGATCTGCGGGATCACCGGCACCTCGATCCGTTCAGGCTCGGGCGCTGGGGCCTCTTTCAGCGCGGCCAGCTCGGCTTCTTTTTCTGCCAGCTTGGCCTCGATCTCGGCTAGTTTATCCTCAACCCCGGCGGTTTTATCCGCCAGCATCAGCCCTGCCATCAGAAGCATCCGCGCCTCTGGCAGACGGCCGATTTGTTGCGACAACACGCTGGCTTCACTGTCCAGCATCTTGGCTGCTGACAGCAGGAAATGCTCCTCACCCTCCTGGCAGGAGACCTCAAACGCACGGCCACCGATGTGAATTTCGACCTCAGGCATCAGGCTTGCTCCTTCTCTTCGGCGCGGGTCAGTAGCGGTTCCATCGCGGTGAGGATTGCACCGCCCTCAGCCGCCTCAGCCTGACGTTCCGCCTGCAGCGCGGCCAGTTCTGCCGCCATTGCCGCATTGATCGCTTCCGGGTCGCTGACGCCAGCGGCCGCACCCTGGCGCAGGGCCTCACTGCTGCCGCGCAGCTCTGCCGACGACTGCCGCAGCGCCTGCAGCGCGCCGTCCAGTTCCGCCATGGAGGATTTCAGATCGCTCATCGCCAGCTCGGCCTCAGCGTCTTTCTTGTCCAGCTTCAGACGCAGGCTTTTCAGCCGCTCTTCCAGCTGCTGATTGGCAAGTTTCTCATCTTCCAGCTGCTGCTTCAGACCCGCCAGTTCCTCTGCCGTTGCCGCAGCCTCTGCCGCATTCTCAACTGCATCCGAGGGGTCCTGATCCGCCCCCTGTTCACTGTCGCTCTCTTCCGTGCTCTCCGCCACTGCAGGACGCGCTGCCAATACGTCCACATCCCGGGCAATCCGGTCCAATGCGGCGGTGATGCGGCGTTCCAATTCGCTGATTTCGCTCATGCGCCTTATGCCTCTTCTTTTGTCAGGGCGCTCGTTTCATCCGCTCGACGAATCAAAATGGCGCCTGTTCAGCCTCAGAATACCGAATAGAGGGGGAAAATGCGCCCCCCAAGCGGTTTTTGGCCCATTGCAGCGCTTGATATTAACGCAAGGGCTGGTATGAGCAGCGCTAACGAAGCCCCGATCAAAGGAAGCCACCCGTGGATATCTCTGCTCTGCGTTCTGCCCACCCGGATCACTGGTCCAAGGCCGCGGCCATCCGCACCCTTACCCTGGATGCGATCCGCGCTGCAAACTCCGGTCACTCCGGCATGCCGATGGGCATGGCCGACGTGGCAACCGTGCTGTTTGAAAAGCACCTGAAGTTCGACGCCTCGGCCCCGAACTGGCCTGACCGTGACCGGTTCATCCTGTCGGCAGGCCATGGCTCGATGCTGCTCTATTCGCTGCTGCATCTGACCGGCTACAAGGACATGACGCTGGAGGAAATCAAGAACTTCCGCCAGTGGGGCGCCAAGACCGCAGGCCACCCGGAATATGGTCACGCCGACGGCATTGAGACCACCACCGGCCCGCTGGGTCAGGGTATCGCCAACGCTGTTGGTTTCGCCATGGCCGAAGAAATCCTGCGCGGTCAGTACGGCAAGAAGATCGTCGATCACCACACCTATGTGATTGCCGGCGACGGCTGCCTGATGGAAGGCATCAGCCAGGAAGCCCTGGGTCTGGCCGGCCGTCATGAACTGAGCAAGCTGATCGTCTTCTGGGACAACAACAACATCACCATCGACGGCACCGTGGACCTGTCCTGCCGCATCGATCAGGTGCAGCGTTTCAAATCGGCCAACTGGCACGTTCAGGAAATTGACGGCCACGACCCCGAAGCCATCGACGCAGCGATCATCGCCGCGAAGAAGGCTGGCAAACCGTCGATGATTGCTTGCAAAACCCATATCGCATTGGGTTCTTCGGCGCAGGACACCTCCAAAGGCCACGGCGCGCTGACCGATGAGAAGCTGATCGCCGACACCAAAGAGGCCTATGGCTGGACCTACGGCCCGTTTGAAATCCCCGCCGACATCAAATCGGCCTGGGAAGCCATCGGATCGCGCGGCGCGGCAGATCGCGCCGAGTGGGAAGAGCGTCTGGGCTCCATCTCGGAGCGCAAGCAGGCGGAATTCGCCCGCATCTTCGACCGTGACGCGCCCAAGCGTCTGGCTCCGACCATCCGCGCGCTGAAAAAGCAGATGAGCGAAGAGCAGCCCAAGCTGGCGACCCGCGCGTCGTCTGAAAAAGTGCTGGAAGTTGTGAACCCGATCATGTCCGACACCGTCGGCGGCTCGGCTGACCTGACCGGGTCAAACAACACCAAAACCGGCGACATGGGCATCTTTGACACCGACAACCGCAAAGGGCGTTATGTCTACTGGGGTATCCGTGAACACGGTATGGCGGCTGCGATGAACGGTATGGCGCTGCACGGGGGCATCCGCCCCTACGGCGGCACCTTCATGGCCTTCACCGATTACGCCCGCCCTGCGATGCGTCTGGCGGCCCTGATGCAGATCCCATCGGTCTTTGTCATGACCCATGACTCGATCGGTCTGGGCGAAGATGGCCCGACCCACCAGCCGGTGGAACATGTCGCAATTTCGCGCGCGACCCCGAACACCTATGTGTTCCGTCCCGCCGACACGATTGAGACCGCAGAAAGCTGGGAAATCGCGCTGACCGCGAAGCAGACCCCATCGGTTCTGTCGCTGACCCGTCAGGGCGTGCCGACCGTGCGGACCAAACACACCACCAAGAACCTGACCGCGCAGGGCGGCTACGTGCTGGCCGACAGCGAAGGCAAACGTCAGGCGATCCTGATCGCCACCGGTTCGGAAGTGTCCATCGCCATGGCAGCACGTGAGCTGCTGCAGGCCGAGGGCATCGGCACCCGTGTGGTTTCCATGCCCTGTATGGAACTGTTTGACGCCCAGGACGAAGCCTACCGTAAACGTGTCCTGCCCGCAGGCCCCGTGCGTGTCGGCATCGAGGCTGGCGTGCGTGACGGTGGCTGGGACAAATACCTCTTGGGCAACCGCGGCCGTGAACAGAAACAGGCCTTTGTCGGTATGGAAGGCTTCGGCGCCTCCGCCCCGGCGAATGTGCTCTACGAAAAGTTCGGCATCACCGCCGAAGCCGTGGCCGAAAAGGTCAAGGCACTGCTGGGCTAAGCCCGCGGCATCACCGAGAACAGAAAAGGCCACGCGATCTGCGTGGCCTTTTTCTTTGGCATTGAGTTGGGACATCTTTATTATCAGGAAGAGCTCTAACTCCTCAAATCTGGGTCAAAATCTGAAAAGTGCTTAGATGGCATCTCCGGACCTCCTGATCGACGGCATACCGGCCAAGACTCTCGTCAACCTGCCGGAACTAGAAGACCTCGTAGTTGTCGATCGACCAATTGTGTTTTCAATTGGCAAGGCGCAGCTGCTTGCACAATTTTCGCGTAAAGATAGCGTGTTGATGGTTGAAATTGCCGTGGTTGAACAGGGCGGCGAAGGGGTGCTGTTCACCTTGATTGAAACGATCGAAGCCGCTGCCAAAACGCGACAATACAATGCCATCGAATGGACCGTATTGGCGCGAAACTGTCAGGTGCCAAACCCCAAGCTGATGCGTGTGCTGGACACACTTGGCTTCGAAGTTCGCCAAACGGTCACCGGCTCAGAATTCTACTGGCACCGCAAATCTATCAACGACTCGCTCTTGAGACGCAGGAGCTAAGGGGCGCTGCCCCCTTGGCCTCATGGCCAATTCCCCCGGAGTATTTGGGAAACGATGAAAACGCCTTTCAATGATCCCCAAATACTCATAATTCCGCCCTCAATGGGCTGCGGGTTTCTTGCCGGAAAAGGCGCCGATCAACGGCCCCATCACGCGGGTGGCCAACGGGATCAGCAGAAGCCCCCAGATCAACCCCAGCACGCCATCTGCAAAGGCGGTGACCGCCCATTCCACAAACCCGTGCAGGTTTTCCGAGACGCCTGAGGCGACCGAGACGGCGATGTTGTGAATGTCTTTGTAGGGATGCGGCATGCCCAGCTCATAAAGCCCGTGGATCATGATCGACCCGCCGACCCAGAGCATCGCGGCGGTGCCGATGATCGACAAGAGCTTCATCAGGACCGGCATGAATTTGACCAGACCGCGGCCGAAGCTTTTGGTCAGGCCAAAGCTGGCGTTCTGGGCCAGGTGCAGACCGACGTCATCCATTTTGACGATCAACGCTACCGAGCCATAAACCGCGATGGTGATCATGATGCCTACAAGGGCAAGCGTGGCGGCCTCCATATAGATGTTTGAGACCTCGATGGCGGCGAGCGAGATGGTCATGATCTCGGCTGAGAGGATGAAGTCGGTTTTGATAGCGCCTTTGACCTTCTCCTCTTCCAGATGGCCGGGATCTTTGACCGACATATCAGCCTCAATATGTTTGTCGCCATGTGGGAAGAGCACGTGGAAGACCTTCTCGGCACCCTCAAAACAGAGGTAGCTGCCGCCCAACATTAAAAGCGGCGTCACCAGCCAGGGCGCAAAGTTTGACAACAGAAGCGCCAGCGGCAGCAGGATCACCAGCTTGTTAAAGAAGGATCCGCGGGCGATCTTCCAGATGATCGGTAATTCACGCGCGGGTGCAAAACCCTGCACGTATTTCGGCGTCACAGCGGCATCATCGATGATCACACCGGCGGTTTTTGATCCCGCCTTGGCAGCCGCGGCGGCGACATCATCCAGACTGGTGGCCGCAACTTTGGCAATCGCTGCCACATCATCCATCAATGCCAGAAGACCGCTCATGAAATCACCTCTTGGAAATGGTCCCCTCAGGGGGGGCTGCAATACGTTAGCGCCAACTTAATCCATTGGTCCTATGACGGAAAGACCATGGTTGCGCCATCGTTAGCGCAACCACCCAATGTTTGCGCCAACATGCTGCAAAACCTGTATTTTTTATCTTTCCGCAGGTGCAAACCCCGCCTATAGCAGCCCCAAGCAAACCCGAGACAGGAGTCACATTGCCATGACCATCACCGTCGGTATCAACGGATTTGGCCGCATCGGTCGCTGCACCTTGATGCATATCGCTGAAAGCGCACGTGAAGATATCAAAGTGGTCAAGATCAACGCCACCGGCCCGCTGGAAACCGCGGCGCATCTGGTGCGCTATGACTCGGTCCATGGTCGTTTCCCCGGCGACGTGACCACCGGCACCGATGAAAACGGTAAAAACTGGATGGATCTGGGTCGTGGCAAGTTTGAGGTCATGTCGACCTACAACATGGATGAACTGGACTGGAGCGGCGTTGACGTTGTGCTGGAATGCACCGGTCAGTTCAACGACGGTGAAAAGGCCAAGAAGCACATCGAACAGGGCGCCGGCGCTGTTCTGATCTCGGCCCCGGCCAAGAACGTCCAGAAGACCATCGTCATGGGTGTGAACAATGATGAGCTGACCGCGGGCGACGTGATGATCTCCAACGGGTCCTGCACCACCAACTGTCTGGCGCCGCTGGCCAAGGTGCTGCATGAGAAGATCGGCATCGAGTCGGGCATCATGACCACCATCCACAGCTACACCGGCGATCAGCCGACGCTGGACCGTCGTCACAAGGACCTCTACCGCGCCCGTGCGGCCGCCATGTCGATGATCCCGACCTCCACCGGTGCAACCAAGGCGCTGGGCGAAGTACTGCCCGCCCTGAAGGGCAAGCTGGACGGCTCCGCCGTACGTGTGCCGACGCCGAATGTTTCTGCCGTGGATCTGACCTTCATCGCAGACCGTGACGTGACCGTGGCTGAGGTCAACGCCATCGTGGCAGAAGCCGCCGCAAATGGCCCGCTGCAGGGCATCCTTGGCTTTGACACCGAACAGAAGGTTTCGATCGACTTCAACCACACCGAAGAAAGCTCGATCTTTGCGCCTGATCAAACCAAAGTCACCGGCGGCCGTCTGGTGCGGGTTCTGGCCTGGTATGACAACGAGTGGGGTTTCTCCTGCCGGATGGCGGATGTGGCGGTGGCCATGGGAAAGCTGCAAAAAGCTGAGGTTGATCCCGAAGCCGTTCGCGGGCATGAATTGGCCTAAGGGCCATTCATCACGGATCAGTTTCATGACCAACCAGATTGCCATCGTTCTTGGCATCATGATCGTCGCCTTTATTGGCGGCGATCTTTTCATGACCGGAGGCGAGACATTGCTGTACCTCGGCAAGAAGTTTGACGATTTCCTGGAATGGCTGGCGTTCTGGCGCTGAGAAGACGTCGCGCACGAAAGGCGTTAACAAGAGGTTTTTATTTGCTTCGCCGTTAGTTCGAGGCTGGGGAAAAGCGTGCTTTCATTGATCCCCAAAACCGAGAGCTCTGCGCGCACCTTTGCCTTGTCTTTCGGAGCAATGTAAATCTCATCACGCTCAAATTCGTCTAAGAAAAACCGGTCAATTTTCTCGCTCTCAGGAGAGAATAAACCAAAAAGTAAGAACGCTCCGCGCTGAGCCTCTATGCGTTTATCTAGGCGTCTAGGAACCACGGTAACAATTTTGGAGAGATCCTGCGGATCAGCTACTTGTTCCCACAAATCGCACAACGGTCTTTTTGAAATGATCTTGCAGACCGTATCATCATCGAAAAACAACTCTGTAAATTTTCTTTGAAAAGCTTCAGGCGTTTCAGTCGCGTCAGATTGAGCCTGTTCTCTTGATTTCAAAAACGCTTCTCTAAGTGCCCCCTTCGACTGATAGTCCAACATTGTTAGCGATGACAGCAACTGCACAATATGTTCATCGTAGTAACGTTTACTTCCAGAGTTCATATAGAAAACGATCACCTCACCAGCTTTTCGTTTGCCCTTTGTCTTTGTTGTTTTTTTACAATCAGAACATCTGGTTTGGTCGTTTTCGGAACCAGCAGCAAAATAGAGCGCGACCAGTGGATTGCTGGTTACATCAAGCAAGCGAGTGGGTAACCCGTAGTGCTGCGCCCTAGCCAAACGTTCGAAATTGTTTGTGTCTTTGTTAAATTCTTCGGGGTGTTCGGCAAGTAAATGATTAAGCATTTCATGTTCATGCTGCAGCCAGGTGATTGAACGAAAGATGCTTGGCTCAGCCTTGTAAGCCCGATCTTCGTGACCTCGAAACCAAAGTTCGGAGTTACCAAACCGTCGGCTTAAGGAAGCAACGTGCTCAACATATTCAGCGAGCGACCTGATATATTTTGCAGTCATATAATTGCCCCACAGATTTTCGCCTTAAAAGCGTATCGCGGAGCTTCACACCAATCAACAGAAACCACTCAACAGGGGTAGCTGAACATGATGCGGCGGATTTGCGGGCGATTGCGGCGGGATTTTCCAGCGTCGCGCCGGCTGGGGCGTTTGTCAGCGGTGACCACCAGATCATAGCGGCAGCCACGGTGCAGGCGGTTGTGGATATCAGCGCGGGTCTGGCCCAGCCAGGGGCGTGGGAAGGTCTGAGGCAGGGCAAAGGCGCCATGTGTGGTCAGCACTGCGCCGCAGTAGCCAAGATAGCTGCGCCGGGGCGCGCGGGAGCGTTTGGCCTCACGCTCGCGCCCCAAGAGGCCGCCGTCGATGTCTTCCCAGCAGTCGCGCGGCGCATCCATCGCGCGCACGTCAACAGTGACCACATAGCGGTTGTGGGTGACAGCCCAGATCGCCACGATCAGCACCATCGCCCCTGCCGCAAGGGACAGCCACAGGATCAAGCGGCTGACCGGAATGGTGAAAATTGTTTCTTCCTGTTCCGGTGCCTGAATGTCCTGTTTGGCCATTTTTCTACCTGTTGAATTTCTCCAGCAGCTGTTCACGCACCGCCGGGGTCACGAATTTTGAGATGTCACCACCCAAGCGGGCGATTTCCTTTACCAGTTTCGAGGCAATCGCCTGATGTCGGGCTTCGGCCATCAGGAACACCGTCTCTACCGAGCTGTCCAATGCACGGTTCATGCCAACCATCTGGTATTCGTATTCGAAATCTGCGACTGCGCGCAGGCCGCGCACAATCAGCTGTGCGCCAACGTCACGGGCGCAGTCGATCAGCAGGTTTTCAAATGGATGCACAACGATCTCAGTGCCGGTTTGAGCACTCAGTTCGGCGGTTTCATGTTCGATCATCGCCACCCGTTCTTCGAGGCTGAACAACGGCCCCTTGTCACGGTTGATGGCAACGCCGATCACCAAACGGTCCACCAGACCGGCTGAGCGACGGATAATATCGACATGTCCAAGTGTGATCGGATCAAAAGTGCCGGGATAAAGGCCAATGCGCATGCTGTGCTCCCCCTCGCGGTGCCCTGCCCTCAGGCAAGGCTTGCTGAGCCTGACTTCGTTGCGCGCACGCAATATTATTGCGCTGAGAAATGCAAGTGCAATTGCAGCATTTGGTATTTCTACGCAAACGAACGCCCCTGAAACGCCACGTCAGACCCGGCCGCTGTGCCAGATCTGACGGTCAGCAGGCTCAGTGCCCCATAATCATGCCTTCCAATGCGTTGCGTTCCATCGACAGCTCTTCCAGCCGGGCAGCTACGACGTCGCCGATGGTGACAATCCCCACCAACTCGCCATTCTCGGTGATCGGCATATGGCGGAAGCGCCCGTCAGTCATCCGCTGCAGGATCGCATCGGCCGAGTCATTGCGCGACCCGCAGACCGGATTGCGCGTCATCAGGTCGTCGACGGTTTCTTCCATACAGCCTGCACCACGCACCCCAAGGGCCCGCACGATGTCGCGCTCGGAAATGATACCTTCGGCCTGTTTCCCGTCAGAGGAGATCACAACGCCGCCGATCCTTCGCTCTGCCAGGATCTGGGCAACTTCGGCGACCCCGGTTCCGGGTGTCACTGTCACCACACCGCTGTCGCCTTTGGCTTTGAGGATCTGATGGACCAGCATGAGCAATCTCCTACACAACAATGATTTGTAGGTTCAGCGTCCCTCACCACAACCCCTGCTGTCAAGGGATCCGCCGCACCAATGCCTATCCGAAGGGTGAGTTGGCTCAGCTCCTCAGTCTTTGCGCCCCTCTTCCAGACGGCTCACTTCGGCCTTCAGCCCTTCGCTCAGCGCGGCGGCAAAGCGGTTCATCCGTTCCAGACGGCGGTCATCCGCATGACGGATCAGATAGAAGCTGCGGGTGAGGCTGATGTCATCGCCCAGCACCTTGCGTAGACGTGGCGCATTGGCCATCGCAAAGCCATGCACCACCCCGATGCCACCGCCGGAGCGGATTGCGTTGAACTGCACCGAGACCGAGTTCGAGGCCAGATTGACGTGGTCCAGTCCCAGCTCAGCCAGGTAGTCCAGTTCTTTGTCAAAGATCATATCGGGGATGTAGCCGATCATCCGATGGCCACGCAGGTCCTTCAGCTCCTGAATACGCGGATGCTGGATCAGGTAAGACCGTGCCGCTGCAAGGTAGAGCTTATAGTCGGTGATCTTCTGCACGGTCAGCCGGTTGCTGGCCTCAGGCGCCGAAACACCGATCGCCATATCCGCCTCACGTTTGGAAAGGTTAAAGACCCGCGGCAGCGCCACGATCTGAATGTCCAGATCGGGGTTCTCCTCAGCGATCTTGTTGCAGACCTGTGGCAGCAGGAAGTTGGCGCAGCCATCCGGCGCGCCGATGCGGATCGTGCCGGAAAGGTTACCCGCCTGCCCCGCCAGTTCCTCCATCGCGCCGCTCATCGCTTGTTCGGCGCGTTCCGCATGAGCCAGCAGCCGCTGGCCTGCATCGGTCAGCGCATAGCCTTGCGGTGATTTTGCAAACAGCGGCGCGCCCATCTCTTCTTCAAACCGCGCCACCCGGCGGCCAACGGTGGCCGGATCCACCTTCAATTCCCGTCCTGCCGCGGACAGGCTTTCCAGCCGCGCCACGGCCAGGAACACCTTCATGTCGTCCCAATTCGGATTCATCAGTGCCCCCTCATTTTGCGTCAAAGTCTTGTTTGTTCTGATTTCTTGTCCGTCCCGACCCCCGCCGGAGGACGGCCTGCATTTTTGCAAATCTATTTTGGGAACTTTGGCCTTTCCGAGTGATTTTTGCAAGCCTATGATGCCCGCAATCTTGAAGGAGGACTGTTCCATGCAGGAAATCATGAACTACGTTGACGGTGAAATGGTGCCTGGCACCTCGGGCCGTTACACTGAAAACTGCAACCCTGCGACCGGTGAGCCGGCCAGCAAGGTCCCGCTGGCGACCAAAGAAGAAATGGACGCCATCATTGCCAAAGCCGCCGCTGCTCAACCGGCTTGGGCCGCCACCAACCCGCAGCGTCGCGCCCGCGTGATGATGAAGTTCGGTGCGCTGATCAACGAACACATGGACGAGCTGGCTGAGCTGGTCAGCCGCGAACACGGCAAGACCCTGCCCGACGCGCGCGGCGACGTGCAGCGTGGTCTGGAAGTGGTCGAAGTCTGCATGGGCGCCCCGCACATGCTGAAGGGCGAGTACATGAATGACGGCGGCCCCGGCATCGACCTCTACTCGATGCGTCAGCCGCTTGGCGTTGTTGCGGGCATCACTCCGTTCAACTTCCCCGCCATGATCCCGCTGTGGAAAATGGCGCCGGCGCTGGTTGCCGGTAACGCGATGATCCTGAAACCGTCCGAGCGCTGCCCCTCGACCTCGCTGCGTCTGGCGGAACTGCTGAAAGAAGCAGGCCTGCCCGATGGCGTTCTGCAGGTTGTGAACGGCGACAAAGAAGCCGTGGACGCGATCCTGGACAACGAAGACATTCAGGCTGTTGGCTTCGTGGGTTCGACCCCGATCGCCCAGTACATCTATGGCCGCGCCGCCACCAACGGCAAACGCGCCCAGTGCTTCGGTGGTGCCAAGAACCACATGATCATCATGCCCGACGCGGACATGGACAAAGCCGCTGACGCGCTGGTTGGCGCAGGCTTTGGCGCCGCTGGCGAACGCTGCATGGCGATCTCGGTGGCTGTGCCTGTTGGTGAGAAAACCGCCGACGCCCTGCGCGAACGTCTGGTGCCCCGCATCGAGGCGCTGAAGGTTGGCCCTTACACTTCGGAAGAAGATGTCGACTACGGCCCCGTCATCACCGCTCAGGCGAAAGACCGTATCAACGGCCTGATCTCCTCGGGTGTTGAGCAGGGTGCGGAACTGGTCACCGATGGTCGTGATTTCAGCCTGCAGGGTTATGAAAACGGCTACTACGTTGGCCCGACCTTCTTTGACAATGTCACGGCCGATATGGACATCTACAAAGAAGAAATCTTTGGCCCGGTTCTGAGCCAGGTGCGCACCGAAAGCTATGACGAGGCGCTGGACCTGATCATCAAGAACAACTACGGCAACGGCACCTCGATCTTCACCGCAGATGGCGACACCGCGCGTGACTTTGCCAACAAAGTGAACGTCGGCATGGTTGGCATCAACTTCCCGATCCCGGTTCCGCTGTCCTACTTCACCTTCGGCGGCTGGAAGAAATCGGCCTTTGGTGACCTGAACCAGTACGGCCCGGATGCGCTGCGGTTCTACACCAAAACCAAAACCGTCACGGCCCGCTGGTTCTCCGGTATCAAAGAGGGCGGCGAGTTCGCCTTCAAGGCAATGGACTAATTTCTTAGTTCTGCTAAGTTTGACGGCGGCTGATCCTTCAGCCGCCGTTTTTCTTTGGACCATTTCACGATGCCCGCATCGACCACGATCTACCCCGAGTGGAATTTGGCGTTGGTACGGTACTCAGATTACCTTTTAACGATTGAGACCGCTCAGAACTTCGAAAAATACCTGAACCACCGGGATTTCCGGACCCATCACCGCTGCCTGTTTGACCTGAACCGGGTCACCGGCGCGCAGATGGATCTGGTCAAAATGCGTGAGCTGCAGAAATACCGGATGCAAAAGATCGCCCCAAATGGCGATCCCGTGCGGCTGGTGCTGTTTGCCCAAACCGATTTTGGCTGCACCTTTGCCCGCCTGATTGCCAAAACCTGGGAACCTTCGGGCGCAGAGATTTCAATTGTAGAAGACAGCGAAACCGCCGCGCTCGCATTGCTGGAAATCCCTCTCGACGATTTCGCGGCACTGGCGCAACAGCGCAACCGCCCCACTGCCGCAGGGTAAATTATCCTTGATTTGGGCAGACTTACACCGCAAGCTGAGCATAGAAGAATAACAATTCAGGCAGCCCCCCGACGTGACGGTCAGCTTCAAGATCCTGGCGAAAGAAGACATCGTCTATTTCCGTTACAGCGGCCACATTCGTGCTGGGGAAACCAAAGCTTTGTTGGCCAAGCTGACTGTAGATCCCGACTATCACCCGAAATTACAACAACTTGCCGACTTCACCGAAGTTGTCTCGGTTGAGTTGGACTATGCCAAGGCGATGCAGGCAATGCGCACCACTTTGGCCGAGTTGAAACAGGTCGACTACCCGCCAACCCCGATCTATCTGGCCCCCACGGATGTGGCGATGAGCTTTGCCAAAATGATCTGCCACCTCTGGGACGGGTTGCCCATGCCGCAGCCGATCATTTGCGAAACCACCGATGAGGCGCTTAGGTTTCTGGACGATCCCGACGACAGATTACGACAGGTGATCAGCTCCCCCCTGCTGCACTAATCCACCCCCCCCCAAAAAAAACCGAAAGACCACTCATGGCCATTGACCTAGACATCCTATTGCAACGCAATCTTGTGATCATGGTTTGGTCCGGCATCGTGAATGATGACCAAAGCGCCGAGGCGCTGCAGACCTATGCGACCCATCCCGATGCGCGGATCGGTCAGGATATTCTCAGCGACATGAGCGGGGTTGAAACCGGTTATTTTGACCTACCTAAACGATTGGCGCTGCAGGCGTCACTGGATCGTGTGCTAGGACTTGGCGACAAGACCCGCACCATCGTTTACTTTGCGCCAACTCCGCAATCACAGGAATTGGCCAATCAATATGCCGCGCTATGGGATGCCACGCCCTCTGTGACCGCCCATGTCACCGAAAACGAAGCCGAAGCGCTGGCTCTGCTTAAAATTACGGCAGGATCAATCACGGAAGTGCTGGATAGAAATGGATAAATTTGAGCTTTCTACGGTATATCCCGTACTGGCCCTTTCGCCTATGAACTGTATAGTTTAGTCCACGTAAGGTACCGATATCACTTGGTTTCACTCGACCATTTGGGAAGACCGATGCCGCTAGAAATTAGCATCTTAAAAAATTCGGATCTCATGTTCATGCGATCCCACGGATTGGTCACTGACGCGGATTCCATCGCCGCGTTTGAAACCTATGCCACCCATCCAGCGGCCCGCCCGGGACAGAACATGTTGAACGACATGTCCGGATTTGAAGAAAGTCGGATCGACTATCAAAAACGGATGGCCCTGCATTCCATCATGGAACCGATCCTGACCATGGGCGGGATGGGGCGGACCTATGTGATGTACGTGCCGGACGGTCGATCGGCCCAATTGGCCCAGAATTACTTACGCTTCTGGGAAGCAGTGCCGCTGATTGATGTACATCTGACCGCCAGCGAAAGCGAAGCGTTACGTATTCTTGAATTGCCATACACCTCATTTGCTGAAATGATAGCGGCTGAAAAAGACTGACCCCCACGTCTTTGACCTGTGTCTTATCCAAATCGCGCTGATTGTAGGAGGACACAAGCGTGCCAGTCGAATTCGAAGTATTTCCCGATCACAATCTGGTCTATGTGCGTTATCAGAGCGCCGTGGTGGTCGAAGAGGTCAGCACCCTGCTGCTGCGCTATCGCAGCCACGTGGACTATTCCCCACATCAGCGCCAACTGGCCGATCTGTCCCGGGTCACCCTGGTCAAGCTGGAACTGCCAGCGCTACTGGCCCTGCAGCAACAGGTGCTACAGGCGCAAAACCTGCATGCCCCTACCACAACAATGGTGTTTTACGCTCCAAACGCCCTGTCGCAGGACATCGCCGCAAACATGCAGCGGTTCTGGGCGCCCTTCCCTTCGGTGCGTGTTTCCATCGCTGAAACCGCGCAGGACGCGATGATGCAGCTGCCTCTGAACGCCCCGCAGATCCAGGCCCGTATGGAAACCCCGCCGAACCTGAAATCCGCAGAATAATCTCCTTTTTTTGCGGCGTTTTCCTGTGGCTTTGCCCTTGCAAAACTTCTGTAGGAATTGGAAATTAAACAGGCGTTCAATAATGGACGCCGCATGGGGTTTCCCGTGCCGGCAATGGTTTCGCGCGACACTTACCGGAGGACGAGCCAGTGGATTTTGCACTGACCGAAGAACAAACCGCCATTTTCGACATGGCCAAGGCATTTGGCGAAGAACATATCGCCCCACATGCCCACCAATGGGAAAAAGACGGCACCATCCCCAAAGAGCTGTGGTCCGAAGTGGGCGCGCTGGGTCTGGGCGGCATCTATGTCTCTGAGGAGTCGGGCGGCTCGGGCCTTGGCCGGTTGGACGCCACTTTGGTTTTTGAAGCCCTTTCAATGGCTTGCCCCTCGGTGGCGGCCTTCCTGTCGATCCACAACATGTGCGCCAAGATGCTTGACACCTTTGGGGATGATCATGTGAAGGAACAGTTCCTTGCACCCGCGATCACCATGGACAAGGTGCTGAGCTACTGTCTGACCGAACCCGGCTCCGGCTCGGACGCGGCAGCGCTGAAAACCCGCGCCGAGCGCAGCAACGAAGGCTACACGCTGAACGGCACCAAAGCCTTTATCTCGGGCGGCGGTTATTCTGACGCCTATGTTGTCATGGTCCGCACCGGCGATGATGGGCCCAAGGGCATCTCCACCGTGGTGGTGGATGACGGCACCGCGGGCCTCAGTTTTGGTGGGCTAGAGGATAAGATGGGCTGGAAAAGCCAGCCGACCCGTCAGGTCCAGTTCGACGATTGCAAAATCCCCGCCGCCAACCTGGTCGGCAGCGAAGGTGACGGGTTCAAATACGCGATGGCGGGTCTGGATGGCGGGCGCCTGAACATCTCGGCCTGCAGTCTGGGTGCTGCACAATCTGCACTGACCGCAACGTTGCAATATATGAGTGAACGCAAGGCTTTCGGCAAATCCATCGACCAGTTCCAGGCGCTGCAATTCCGTCTGGCCGATATGGAGATTGAGCTGCAAGCCGCCCGCACCTTCCTGCGTCAGGCCGCGTGGAAACTGGATCAGGGTGCGCCGGATGCGACCAAATTCTGCGCTATGGCCAAACGCTTTGTGACCGAGACCGGATCGAAAGTGGCCAATGATTGCCTGCAGCTGCACGGTGGCTACGGCTATCTGGCCGACTACGGTGTTGAAAAGATCGTGCGTGACCTGCGGGTGCATGAGATCCTTGAAGGCACCAATGAAATCATGCGCTTGATCGTGGCGCGGCAACTGCTGGCAGAGAACGCATAACCCATGGCTGACATCCACACCCGTATCGACGGCCAGATCGGCCGGATCACCCTGACCCGTCCCAAGGCGCTGAATGCGCTCAGCTATGAGATGTGCCTTGAGATTGAGAAGGCGCTGGATGCCTGGGCGACTGATGACGCCGTGAAGATGGTGCTGCTGGACGCTGAGGGGGAACGTGCCTTCTGCGCCGGCGGTGACATCGCGGCCATGTATGAGGCTGGCACAAAAGGCGAATATGAGATCGCCCGCACCTTCTGGCGTGACGAATACCGGATGAACGCCACACTGTTCAACTTCCCCAAACCTGTGGCCTCGCTGATGCAGGGGTTCACCATGGGCGGCGGCGTTGGCATTGGCTGTCATGGCTCCCACCGGGTGGTTGGCGAAAGCAGCCAGATCGCCATGCCCGAAACCGGCATCGGGTTGATCCCCGATGTGGGCGGCACCCTGATCCTGGCCCGCGCGCCGGGGCGGATTGGCGAATATCTGGGCGCCACAGGTGGTCGCATTGGGCCAGCCGATGCCATTCACGCCGGCTTTGCCGACTACTTCGTGCCAGAGGAAAAATGGCCCGCGCTGACGGCGGAACTGGTCCAGACCGGTGACTGGGAAGCCATTGATCGCGCAGCGGAAAAAGCCCCGGACGGCGTTCTGGCCGCGCAACAAGATGAGATCGATACGCTTTTTGCCGGTGACGGGCTGACGGATGTGTTGAACGCCCTCAACGGCGCAGACAGTGATTTTGCTGCCAAGGCGCTGAAAACCTTGAACCGTGTCTCACCGCTTTCTGCCGGCTGCACAATCGAACTAGTGCACCGCGCCCGGGCCACGGACGACATCAAGAAAGCGCTGGAGCAGGAATTCCGCTTCACCTACCGGTCCATGGACATGGGCGATTTTCTGGAAGGCGTCCGCGCCCAGATCATCGACAAGGACCGCAACCCCACATGGAAACATGGCAGCCCTGCCGAGGTGACCTTGCTTGAGATCACCCAGATGCTGCTGCCTTTGGGCGATGACGCCCTGAAAATCTGAGGAGACAGACATGAAAATCGGATTTATCGGACTTGGCAACATGGGTGGCCCAATGGCTGCAAACCTGGCCAAAGCTGGCCATGAGGTTGCAGGTTTTGATCTGGCCGCACCGATGCCCGAAGGCGTCAGCAAAGCCGACACCGCCGCAGCCGCAGCCACCGGCGCGGATGTGGTCATCACCATGCTGCCCAACGGTCAGATCTTGCGCGCAGTCGCCGGTGAGGTGATCCCCGCCATGACCGCAGGCGCGGTGCTGTGTGACTGTTCCACGGTGGATGTCGACAGCGCCCGCGCGGTGGCCGATCAGGCGGCGGAGGCCGGTCTTGGCGCGCTGGATGCACCGGTGTCCGGCGGCATTGGTGGCGCGGCAGGCGGCACCTTAACCTTCATGGTTGGCGGCGGCGCGGATGCTTTCGCCACGGTTGATCCGCTGTTTGACATCATGGGCCAGAAGGCCGTGCATTGCGGCGATGCGGGCGCCGGTCAGGCCGCCAAAATCTGCAACAACATGATCCTGGGCGTCACCATGGTCGCCACCTGCGAAGCCTTTGCTTTGGCGGACAAGCTGGGCCTTGATCGCGGCAAGATGTTTGATGTGGTCTCCACCTCCTCGGGCTACAGCTGGACGATGAACGCCTATTGCCCGGCCCCGGGTGTTGGCCCGCAATCACCGGCTGACAATGACTACCAGCCGGGTTTTGCTGCAGAGCTGATGCTGAAGGATCTGCGCCTCAGCCAGCAAGCCGCCGAAAGCGCCGATGCCGACACCCCGATGGGCGAACTGGCCAAGGCCCTCTATGAGCAGTTCGTTGAGAACGAAGGTGGTCAGGGCATGGACTTTTCGGCCATGCTGCCGCGCTTTGAAAAGCGTGGTCGCGGCTAAGGCTGCAATACCTCGGTGAGGGGCACCGCCGCCCCTCACGGACTAGGGCAATTTGACTCAAATCATATTCAACATATATAATTCATCTTATCATTGTTTCACGTTCATTAAACGGAGGTTGGTAAGACTTATGAATTTCTCTGCGAAAAACGTCGGCAGCACTGACAAATTTCTCCGCGCCGTTCTGGGCACATTACTGATGATCGGTGCATTACTGGGCTATGGCGTCTGGATGTGGATTGGCCTCATCCCATTGGCCACCGCGCTGATCGGCAGCTGCCCGATCTATTCCCTGCTGGGGATTTCCACCTGCTCGGTGAAAAAGTAACATAAAGCCCCGGACAGACCGCGCGTCGCGGTGCCGGGGCTTTCGCTTGCCCTCAGATCACCTGAAGCGATCCGCCGCTGCTGAGGCTTTTCTTAGCGATATCTGCGCCGCCCTGCACCTTCACCGACGCACCAGAACTGACATCAGCGCTGACCGCCCCCGTGACATGGCCCCGTACCGAAGCGCCTGAGCTGGCGTCAAACTGCCCCATGCGGCAGATCAGATCGCCTGCCTGAACAGTGGCGCCGGAGCTGGCATCGGCTGTGATGGATCCACAGTGTCCCGCCAGCGACACATGGGCGCCGCTAGACGCATCGATCTCAACCGAACCCTCTGAAATGCCGCGTATTTTCACGTTAGATCCGCTGGAGGCATCAACCACCAGATCTGCCGTGCCATCGCCTGTCACACTGATTGCGGCGCCGGAACTGGCCTCCGCCGCGGTGAGCTGCGGCAGGCTGACGGTGACCACAAACAGATCTGACCGCAGCGCCCCGATCAGCCCTAGCGGTTTCTTGCGCTTGATAACCAAGCGGTCGCCTTTCTGGCGGATCACCAGACGGTCCAGATTACCCCGCAAGGCCTCAGCCTCAACGGCGTAGCTCGTGCCGGTTGTCACCTTGACCTCAACGCCCATTGCGGCGTCGATCCGTTGGAAATCGTCGAAGGCGTAGCTGCGCTCTTCGGAAAATGCGGCCGAGGCCAGGGCAATGGCGGCGCCGCTGGTTAATACAATTGGAATTATCCCACGCATGGGTGCCTCCTTAAATGAACTCCTTCACAGATAAGTGAATCAAGTTAACATTCAAGAGGGCTGTGCAGAAAACCTGTTAACGTAGGTTAACGCGAGCCCATTCAGGCGCTGGCCAGAACCTGTTCCAGCAGATCATCAACATACGCGCTCATCTCAATCCGACGGGCTAGCACATCCGCCACGGGTATCCACGCGGCCTCCTCCGCGTCATCAGCGGCCTGTGGCACCCCGGCCTGATACCGACATTGCACTGCCACCAGATAGTAATGGTGTTTGACCGCGCCATCGCCGTGATGGCCGATCTCATCAATCCCGCCCAACGTGCCCAAGGGTTCCGCGCAGACGCCGGTTTCTTCGGCCAATTCACGCGCGGCAGCCACGGCAACGGTTTCACCCGCCTCCACATGGCCACCGGGATATCCCCAAAGACCGCGATCCGGTTCCTTGCGGCGGCGCACCAGCAGCACGTGATCGTCATGCACCGTCACAGCCAGCGCTGCCAGCGCTGGCCGGTTGCTCACCCCGTTCATTCGGCTGCCACCTTGGCGCCTTTCAGCATCGGTTTCAGGTAGTGGCCTGTGTGGCTTTCCGCGACCTCGGACACCTGTTCAGGCGTGCCTTCGGCCACAATCCGGCCACCGCCGTCGCCGCCTTCGGGGCCGATATCGATAATGTGGTCGGCGGTTTTCACCACGTCCAGATTGTGTTCAATCACCACAACGGTGTTGCCCTGATCCACCAGTTCATGCAGCACTTCCAACAACTTACGAACGTCTTCGAAATGCAGACCCGTGGTCGGCTCATCCAGAATATAAAGCGTGCGACCGGTCGAGCGGCGCGCCAGTTCCTTACTCAGCTTCACCCGCTGGGCCTCACCACCTGATAGCGTCGTGGCCTGCTGCCCCACCTTGATGTAGCCCAGACCAACCCGCACCAGCGCGTCCATCTTTTCCCGGATCGACGGCACCGCCTGGAAAAACTCCTGCGCGTCCTCAACCGTCATATCCAGCACATCGGCGATGCTCTTGCCTTTGAACTTCACCTCCAGCGTTTCGCGGTTGTACCGCGCGCCATTGCAGGTTTCGCAGGTCACATAGACGTCCGGCAGGAAGTGCATTTCAATCTTGATCACCCCGTCACCCTGACAGGCCTCACAGCGACCACCTTTGACGTTGAAGGAGAAGCGACCGGGCTTATAGCCGCGCGTCTTGGCCTCAGGCAGCCCGGCAAACCATTCGCGGATCGGGGTAAAGGCACCGGTGTAGGTCGCCGGGTTCGACCGCGGGGTGCGCCCGATGGGACGCTGGTCAATGTCGATCACCTTATCCAGATGCTCCAGCCCACGGATGGTTTCACAGGGCGCTGGCGTCTGGCGCGCCCCGTTGAGCCGCATGGAGGCGGTTTTGAACAGGGTCTCAATCGTCAGGGTCGACTTGCCACCGCCCGAAACGCCAGTGACGCAGACAAATTTGCCCAGCGGGAAATCCGCCGTGACATTCTGCAGGTTGTTGCCGGTAGCCTTGACGACTGTGACCGCTTTGCCATTGCCCTCACGCCGGTCCAGCGGCACCGCGATTTCACGCGCGCCGCTGAGGTATTGCCCTGTGAGCGAGTTCTTATCCGCCGAAATCTCAGCCGGGGTGCCCTGTGACACAATCTGCCCGCCATGCACACCCGCCCCCGGACCGATGTCAAAGACGTAGTCCGCTTCGCGGATCGCCTCTTCGTCATGTTCCACCACGATCACGGTATTGCCTTGATCCCGCAGGCTCTTCAACGTGCCCAGCAGGCGGTCATTATCGCGCTGGTGCAGACCGATTGACGGCTCATCCAACACATACAAAACCCCCGTCAGCCCAGAACCGATCTGGCTGGCCAGGCGGATCCGCTGGCTTTCGCCGCCCGACAGTGTGCCCGAGTTTCGGCTGAGCGAGAGGTATTCCAGACCCACATTATTGAGGAAGCCCAGACGTTCGCGGATCTCTTTCAGGATCGCGCCGGCGATGGCGTTTTTCTGATCGGTCAGATGCTCCGGCACGGTTTTGCACCAGGCATAGGCCTCACGGATGGACATCTGCACCACTTGGCCGACATGCAGCAGCTCATCCGGGCCACCGTCCGCCGGGCCGATTTTCACCGCCAGCGCCTCTTGGTTCAGCCGGTAGCCGCCACAGGTGCCGCAGGCGCGGTTGTTCTGGTAGCGTTCAAATTCCTCACGCACCCAGTTGGAATCCGTCTCACGGTAGCGCCGTTCCATATTGGGGATCACACCTTCAAAGGTGCGGGTCACCTGATAGACGCGGCCGCCTTCGTCATAGCGGAACAGGATTTCCTCTTTGCCCGAGCCATAGAGGAACACCTGCTGCACCTTCTTGGGCAGGTCTTTCCACTTGGTGTTCTTGTCGAACTGATAGTGTTTCGCAATCGCTTCAATGGTTTGCAGGAAGTAGGGCGATTTACCTTTGCGCCAGGGCGCCAGGGCACCATCGTAGACCTTCAGGTTTTGATCCGGCACCACCAGCCGTTCATCAAAGAACAGCTCCATCCCCAGACCGTCACAATCCGGGCAGGCGCCAAAGGGCGCGTTGAAGGAAAACAGCCGTGGCTCAATCTCGGAAATGGTGAAGCCGCTGACGGGACAGGCAAAGTTTTCCGAAAAGGTGATGCGTTCCAGATCACCCTCTTTCGGCGCGGTTTCCATCACCGCGATACCATCAGCCAGATCCAGTGCGGTGCGGAAACTGTCAGCCAGACGGGTTTCCAACCCCTCTTTCACCACCAGACGGTCCACAACCACATCAATGTCATGGCGGAATTTCTTGTCCAGCGTCGGCGGCGTATCCAGATCGTGGAACTCACCATCCACCTTGACCCGCTGGAAGCCCTGTTTGCGCAGCTCCAGAAACTCTTTCTTATATTCCCCCTTACGGTCGCGCACAATCGGGGCCAGCAGATAGGCGCGGGTGCCCTCCTCCATCGTCATCACGCGATCCACCATATCCTGCACCTGCTGCGCCTCAATCGGCAGGCCGGTGGCCGGGCTATAGGGCGTGCCCACCCGGGCAAAGAGCAGACGCAGGTAATCGTAGATCTCAGTGACCGTGCCAACGGTTGAGCGCGGGTTCTTTGAGGTCGTCTTCTGCTCAATGGAAATCGCCGGGCTGAGGCCGCTGATGTGATCCACATCCGGCTTTTCCATCATATCAAGGAACTGACGGGCATAGGCGCTGAGGCTTTCCACATAGCGGCGCTGACCTTCGGCATAGATGGTGTCAAACGCCAGCGAGGACTTACCGGAGCCGGACAGGCCGGTGATCACCACCAGTTCATCACGGGGAATATCCACGTCAATGCTTTTGAGGTTATGTTCCCGCGCGCCGCGCACTTCGATTTTCTTCAGATCAGCCATCTTCAGTCCCGAGCTCACCCCAGTGGTGGTAATCCCTAACAGATAGTTGACGCGCCGCGAGTCTCCAACCGAAAAGTGCGAACATTACACGAACATTTTAATTTCGACGTTACGCGCTTTGCCAAAATCTCAAAAAGCGGCATAGTCCTGCCAATTCATTTTGACCGGAGACATTTTATGACACGTTTGCCCACCGCCCTTGCGGTGATGGCCCTGTTGGCCAGCCCGCTCACCGCGCAGGAACGCCCTGCCGCGATTTTGGTTCTGGATGGATCTGGCTCCATGTGGGGTCAGATCGATGGCACCGCAAAAATCACCATCGCCCAAGATGTGATCGGCGGGTTGATGAACACCCTGCCCGCGGATCTGGATCTGGGGCTGACGGTCTATGGCCACCGCCGCAAAGGCGATTGCGCCGATATTGAAACGCTGGTGATGCCCGGCCCCGACACCCGCGCCGCCATTACGGGCGCGGTGAACGGCATCAAACCCAAAGGTAAAACACCCATGGCCGATGCCGTGGTCGCCGCCGCCAAGGCGCTGCGCCATACCGAAGAGGCCGCAACGGTGATCCTTGTCTCAGACGGGATTGAAACCTGCGTGCCTGATGTCTGCGCCGTAGCCCGCGCGCTGGAAGAAACCGGCGTTGATTTCACCGCCCATGTGGTGGGATTTGGCGTCGATGACCCGGAAACACTGGCGCAGTTCCAATGTATGGCCGACAGCACCGGCGGTCAGTTCCTCTCCGCCGCCAATGCAGCGCAGCTTTCGGCCGCCCTGACTGAGGTGGCTGTGGTTGAACCCACCCCCGAACCCGCGCCGCTGCCCGGATCGTTGATCTATTCGGTGGCGGAAAAACACGGTGAGGCCAGCCGCCGCGTTGATGTGGAATGGTCGCTGCTCAATGAAGACGGCGAACAGATGATCACCGCCTATCACGTTGATTTTGGCGAACAGGACCTGCCCGAAGGCATCTACACCCTCACCGTCACCCGCGTCAGTGACGGCGCGCGGCAGGAAAAACAGGTGGTGATCCGCCCTAATGCCCGCACTGAGGCGCATTTTGAATTTGAGGCGCCGTTGCCGCAGGTCACCCTGCTGGCGCCCGAAACTGCCGCAGCCGGTGCCACCATCAGCGTTGACTGGACCGGCCCCGATGCGGCGCAGGACTATCTGGACACCGCCCCCGTCGGCGCTGAGGCCCGCACCTATCTGACCTACACCTATACCGAACGCGGCAACCCCACCGCGCTACGGGTGCCAGCCCAGCCCGGTGACTATGAAATCCGCTATGTTCTGGGCGACGGTGCACAGATCCTGGCCCGCGCGCCCCTCACAGTGACCCCGGCCGATTTTGCGCTGGAGGCCCCCGCCACAGCCATTGCAGGCGCCACCATTGACGTCAGCTGGACCGGCAGCGGCTATGATGAGGATTACCTCTCCATCGCCAGCGCAGGTACTGCCCCGAACCGGTATGAGGCCTACACCTATGTGCGCAAGGGCAACCCGGCACCGCTGCTGATGCCCACCGAACCCGGCCAATATGAGATCCGCTATATCACCGGCCAGGATACATCGATCGCGGTCACCAGATTGATTGAGGTCACCGCCCTCGCCTTCACCCTCGACGCGCCGGAAAGCGCCACAGCCGGATCCACCATTGATGTCACATGGACCGGCGGTGGCTATGATGGCGACTACCTGTCGGTGGCCGCCCTCGACGCAGCACCAAACCGGTATGAGGCCTATACCTACGTGCGCAAGGGTAACCCGGCACCACTGCTGATGCCAACACAACCCGGCACCTATGAGATCCGCTATATCAATGGGCAGGACAGCACCGTTGCAACCTCCCGCCAGATTGAGATAACGGCGCTCGATTTCTCCCTGCAGGCGCCAGAAACCGCCTCGGCCGGATCCACCATCGATGTCACATGGACCGGTGGTGGCTATGATGGCGATTACCTGTCGGTCGCCGTCCTCGACGCCGCGCCAAACCGCTATGAGGCCTACACCTACGTGCGCGATGGCAACCCGGCGCCGCTGCTGATGCCCTCAGCCCCCGGCCGGTATGAAATCCGCTATGTCAACGGACAGGACAGCACAGTTGCAACCTCCCGCCAAATTGAGATCACTGCGCTTGATTTCTCGCTCAAAGCGGTGGGCAGCGCCCCGCTGGGCGCGACGATTGACGTCGGCTGGACCGGTGGCGGCTACAATGATGACTACCTGACCGTGGCCGAGGTGGGCAGCGATGGCGGCGCCTATCTGGGCTATGCCTACGTCCGTGATGGTAACCCGCTGCGCTTCCGCATGCCGGTGATCCCCGGCTCTTATGAGCTGCGCTACATCAACGGGCAGGATGCCTCCATCGCATACAGCCAGCCAATCAACCTGACCGATGTTGCTGTCAGCCTGACCGCCCCGGCCAGCGCCAAAGCGGGCAGCGCCATCAGCGTCAGCCATGATGGGCCGGATTACGATGGCGACTATGTGACCTTCACTGAGGTCGGTGCCAATGCGGACGCCTATCTGACCTACACCTATACCCGTGAAGGATCTGAGTTGCAGGTCATGACGCCGGACAGCCCCGGCACCTATGAGCTGCGCTATGTCACGGCAAACGGCGCCTCACGGGTTCTGGCCCGCCAGACCTTTACCGTGGAATGACCGGCTGGTGTGACGCTGTGACGTGACCAAAAGGCCACATCACGAAAACCTGCAGAAAACGACTAAAAAGCGGCCCTTCGGGGCCGTTTTTCCTGTGTAAGAGCAGTGTGTGCGGGCCGTTTTTTGGCCAATAACCAAGAAAAAGACCAAACCGGATCTTCCCCCGGACCGCCACCAAAGGACAGCCCATGTTCATGTTCCGCCAGCCCCCATCCCCCTATTTCCGCCCCGAGGATGCGGTGCATCGTGCCATTTCCGGCGGCGCGCTGGTGGTGGATGTGCGTGAGCCCGATGAACTGGCGCGCACCGGCAAAGCCAAAGGTGCCCTGCACATCCCGATGGGACGGCTACGCGCGGCCGCAAACCCACGCGACCCGATGTTCAACCCGCGTTTCAGCTATGACACCACCATGGCGCTTTACTGCAGCTCCGGTGGACGGGCGCAGAACGCACGCAAAATGCTGCAGGATATGGGTTACAGCGATGTCCACGTGATTGGCAGCTTTGACGATTGGATCTCTGCCGGCGGGACCGTTGTGGCGACCTAAGCCAAGACGACGCCGTACTTAGGCCCGGGCCCGCAGCCGCGCCAATCCCAGATGCGCCAAGGCCCCGGCCAAAAGCACCAGCAGCGCCAGCATCATCATGCCCGCATAGCCCGCCCAAGCGCCGATCATCAGCATGACCGGCGTGCCCAGCGTGTTGCCCAAATTGCCGGTCTGCGCCATCGCGCCATTGGCGGCAGCGCGATCCGCCTCGGCCGTGTTCAGCTGCGGCACAATGGTAAACCCGGCCCCCTGCACAAGCCCCAGCGCAAAGGCCATCGCCAGACACAGCAACGGCGCCCCCGGCCAGAGGATCAGCGCCAAAACCACCAGCGCCGTCAGCGCAAAGCCAATGACCGCCACCCCGACAGCCGTGGTGTAACGCAGCAGATAAACCCCCAGCGTCATCGCGCTGACAATGCTCATCAAGGGCATCGCCCCAAGGGTCAGCGCCCGCCATTCTGCCGGAATTGTCGGTGGCAGCAGGGTCAGCAGGCTAACAAAACAGAAGGTGTAGAACAGCCAGCCGACTGCGGCCGCGTTCACAAACGGGCTGCGATAGATCGCCAGATGATGCGCCAGCAGCCCGCTCAACCGCAGCTCGGGCACGGGATGGGGGCTGGGCGGCAGGCTCACCAGCGCCAGAAGCAGCGCAAAGCCAACCATCCACAGACCATGCACCACAAACAGCGCCGCAAGGCCCGCGTGATCCACCAAAGGCAGGCCAAACCAGGCCAGCAGGGTAAAGGCCACGCCGAAAAACGTGCCCCAAAGCGTCATGACAAACCCATGCCAGCGCGGCGGTGCAATACGGGCAATCAGGGTCGGCGCCGCCACCACAATCGCCAGATGCGACAGGCCTTCAAACACACGGACGATCAACAGCCATTCCAGCGCTGCGCCGCCCGCCAGCAGGGCCGCCTGCCCCAGCGACAGCATGCCGCCCAAGCCAAGGCCCCAAATCAAACAGCGACGCAAGCCGATGCGCGCGCCCAAAACCCCGGCAATCACCCCCAGCACGATGCCCACACTGCCCACCAGCGAGAGCGCCAGGCCCAGTTGCGCGCCAGCCTCAGGGTAAAGCGCGCCAAGCCTGTCAAAGGTCACACTGATCTTGCCGTATTGCGCCGCAGCGCCAAGGCCGGCGAACCAAATCACCGCCACCAAAAGGGCTGCGCGCCGATCGCTCAACGGGTCACTCAGCGGGTCACGCGACATCTGTGTTTTCGGATCTGTCATTTGGCGGACCCTGCCCCGCAATCGGACCAAGGTCCAGCCCCATTCGGAGGTTCCACCAAAGGCCCGGGAAAAGCAAAAAGCCGGACCTGAGGCCCGGCTTTCCGTTTTATTTCAGCAGGCTACGCCCCTTAGATGTGCAGCGCCCGGCCATAGGCCGCCAGCACGCTTTCGTGCATCATCTCTGACATCGTCGGATGCGGGAAGACGGTTTCCATCAGATCTTCTTCAGTGGTCTCCAACTGACGGGAGATCACGTAGCCCTGGATCATCTCGGTCACCTCGGCGCCAACCATATGGGCGCCCAGCAGCTCACCGGTTTTTTCGTCAAAGATGGTTTTGACCATGCCTTCGGCCTCACCCATCGCAACCGCTTTGCCATTGCCGATGAAGGGGAATTTACCAACCTTGATCTTGTAGCCCGCCTCTTTGGCCTTCTCTTCGGTCATCCCGACCGAGGCCACCTGCGGATGACAGTAAGTACAGCCCGCGATGGAGCCCGGCTTGATCGGGTGCACTTTCTGTCCCGCGATCAGTTCAGCGACCATGACACCTTCGTGGCTGGCCTTGTGCGCGAGCCAGGGCGCGCCGGCGATGTCGCCGATGGCGTAGACGCCTTCGACACCGGTGCGGCAATATTCATCGGTGATCACATGGGTGCGGTCGATCTGCACGCCGAGGGCTTCCAGGCCCAAACCTTCAGTGTTGCCGACGATGCCCACAGCGGAAATCACCGTGTCATATTCATGCTTCTCGATCTTGCCGCCCTTTTCGATATGGGCAACAACGCCCTTACCGGGGGTGCGATCCAGCTGCTTGACCATCGCCTTTTCCCAGATGGTCATGCCCTGTTTTTTGAACTGCTTCTTGGCAAAGTCCGAGATGTCCTTGTCTTCCACTGGCAGCACCCGGTCCATCACCTCAACCACGGTCGTGTCGGCGCCCAAGGTGTTGTAGAAGCTGGCAAATTCGATTCCGATGGCGCCGGAGCCGATGACCAGCAGTTTCTTCGGCATGCGCGAAGGTTTCAGCGCGTGGCGGTAGGTCCAGACCAGATCACCGTCTGCTTCCAGACCAGGCAGTTCGCGCGCACGCGCGCCGGTGGCCACGATGATGCTGGGCGCGGTCAGCTCTTCGGTGCCTTTGTCGGTTTTGACCGAGACCTTGCCCTTGCCGGTGATCGTGGCTTCCCCCATGATCGAGGTGACTTTGTTCTTCTTGAACAGACCCTTGATGCCGCCGTTCATCTGCGCAGCAACCTTGCGCGAGCGGTCCACAATAGCATTCAGATCAAAGCCGAACTTGTCTGCGGTCAGACCAAATTCCTTAGCGCGTTCAAACTGATGATAGACCTCAGCCGAGCGCAAAAGCGCCTTCGTCGGGATACAGCCCCAGTTCAGGCAGATGCCGCCCAGATGTTCGCGCTCCACGCAGGCCACGTTCAGACCCAGCTGTGCTGCACGAATAGCAGCCACATACCCACCGGGACCCGCCCCGATCACCACGACGTCAAATGATTTGGAAGCCATCAGCCCCTCCGATTCCTGAGTTAGTTTGATATTAAACTATTTTTTTCCACGGAACAACAAACAGAAAACCCCGCAGCGATTTCATGCGCATGCGGGGTCTAACATATTCTTTTTAAATAAATTTCAAGAGGCGACGCGCCCTTGATTATGCCGGTGTGGCCACTGCCGCCTGCAGCGCGCGCACCACATCGCCGTATCCGCTGTTGGCAAGGAAGTCCTTTTCCTGCGGTGTGCATTGCCGGTTCAGCGCCTCATTGCGGTAGGGGAAACGGCCGAAATCCCGGATCACTTTGCGATGCGCCTTGGCGTGCAGCAGATTGCTGGGGCCGTTTTCCGGCATCCGTTCCTTCATCATCCGTACACAGCGTTCCTGATCACACAGGTTTTCAGAATGCATCAGCGGCAGATAGAAGAACTGGCGCGCCGGCTCATCAATCTTCATGTCCCACTTATGATCAATGGCGATCTTGGCCGCGGCCAGCGCCGCCTTATCCGTCGCAAAGGCCTCACCCTTGCCGCGGAACATATTGCGCGGGAACTGATCCAGCAGAATGATATAGGCCAAGGCGCCCGACGGGTAGGTCAGCCACATGCCGAACTTGCCCTCCTGCGCCTTACGCCAGGCTTCGCCAAAACGGCTGCGGATGGTGGCATCCAGTTTTTCATCCACCGCATACCAGCCGTCTGGACCCACTTCATCCAGCCAGAATTTCAGAACCTCGTCTGCCCCGACCATCGGTTCCTGAGTTGCTTTTGCTGCCCCGTTCATGCCTGCCTCCTGTTCGCAAACGGCACCCTCGATGACCCAAGGTTAATAACGAAAAACCGTTGAAGAACAGTCAATTTTTGCAACGGTTCTGTATTAATTCCCGTCATTTTGCGCATCGTCTTCTTCGTTTGCGCTATCAATTGCATATTCCAGCGCAACCTCCACCGCAACCGGCGTCGACGACGGCATAACCGGTGTATAGCTCGTCGTGTCTTCTGCCGGGATCGCAGCGCGTTGCGTCATCCGGTAAAGCGCATAGCCCGCCATACTCAGCATCAGAACCGCAATCACAAAGAAATAGCCCTGCGGGCCCGAGACAGACATGATCCACCCCGCAATCACAGGCCCCAGGATCGCCCCCAGCCCGTTGATGAACACCAGCCCACCCGATGCGGCCGCCATGTCATCGGGATCCAGAAAGTCATTGGTATAGGCCACCAGCAAAGAATAAAGCGGGTTAGAGGTGCCGCCGATCACGAAAGCTGCAATCAGCAGGATCTGGAACTGGCCGCCAAGTGCCATACCCACGAGCGCCCCGATCCCACCCGCAAATGAAACCGCCACGATCAGAACCCGCCGGTCCATCCGGTCAGACAACCAGCCCAACGGGTATTGCAGCAAAACCGCGCCGACATAAAACGCCGCCACAAAGATCGAAATCTGCGGCAATGTCAGCCCAACCTCACCGCCATAAACCGCCGCCATGCCGAACTGCGCCGCAAAGACGCCGCCGAGCAGAAACATGCCCATGCAGCCCAAGGGTGACAGAACCAGCAGTTCCTTGATGGACAGGGGTTTGGTGGTGTCAAAGGCCGGCGTCGGGGTGATCGACAGCAAAATCGGCGCAAATGAGATGGAAACCAACACGGAAGGGATCACGAACAGCACGTAGCCCGACGGGTCCGCCACCAACAAAAGCCCCTGCGCCGACACGATCCCGGTCATCTGCACGATCATGTAGAGCGACAGCGCCTTGCCACGGTTTTCATTGTCCGCCGCATTGTTGATCCAGCTTTCCGCCGTCACATAAACACCCGAAAAACAGAAGCCGATCACCACCCGGCCCAGGGCCCAGGCCACGGGATGGGCCATCACCGGGTAAAGGATCAGCACCGCCGACACCATCGAGGCCAGCGCCGCAAAGACCCGCACGTGACCCACGCGGCGGATCATCTCAGGCGCCATGCGGGACCCGCCCAGAAAACCCACGAAATACGCCGACATCACAATCGACATTTCAAAGGTCGAAAACCCTTCGATATCGCCGCGCACACCAAGCAAAGTCCCCTGCAGGCCGTTGCCGACCATCAGGAGCATCAAACCAAGAAACAGCGCCCAGGCGCTCGACAGGATCTGGATCATTTTCGTTGTCCCAGCTGGGGGGCCCAAGGACGGGGCCAGGATGACTAAACAGAATCGCTGGGTAGCTTAGCATGCCGCCGAAAGATGAGATGAAAACGACCCGGCCGGGTCGTTTCCAATCCGCCGGCGCAGAAAAATCAGGTGCCGGTTGCGGCGGCAGGCTGAGGGGTCAAACTTTGGGGATCAAAAGCGAGGCATCGCCATAAGAGAAGAAGCGATAACCCTCAGCCACCGCATGGGCATAGACCTGATCCATCACCTCTTTGCCCATCAAGGCAGACACCAGCATCAACAGGGTCGATTTTGGCAGGTGGAAATTGGTCATCAGCGCGTCGGTCACATTGAACTGAAACCCGGGGTAGATGAAGATATCCGTCTCCCCTTCCCAGGCTGCAATCTGCCCCCCACGCGCAGCGCTTTCGATCAACCGCAGCGCCGTGGTACCCACTGGGATCACCCGACCGCCTGCAGCTTTGGTCGCGCGCATCTCCTCGGCGGCGGCCTCACTGACCTGGCCCCATTCGGCGTGCATCTTATGGGTGGTCACATCTTCCACCTTGACCGGAAGGAAGGTGCCCGCGCCCACATGCAGGGTCACATGGATGAAACTGACGCCGCGCGCCTCCAGCGCCGCCATCAGCGCCTTGTCAAAATGCAGCGATGCGGTTGGCGCGGCGACTGCGCCTGAATTTTTGGCCCAAAGCGTCTGGTAGTCTTCTTTATCCTGCTCATCCGCGGCACGTTTGGCGGCAATATAAGGCGGCAGTGGCATTGCACCGGCCTCGGCCAGCGCAGCGTCAAAATCATCGCCCGACAGATTGAACCGCAGATGTGCCTGCCCGTCCTCTTTCGCCTCCAGCGTGGCGGACAAGGCGGCGGAAAACTCGATCACCTCACCCTCGCGGATCTTTTTCAACGGCTTCAGCAGCGCCGCCCATGTGCCATCGGCGCGGGGTTCCAGCAAGGTCACATCCATCTTGGCCCGGGTTGGCCCCTCAGCGCCCAGACGTGGGCGTTCGCCAAACAGACGCGCCGGGATCACCTTGGTGTCATTCAAAACCAACCGGTCGCCGGGGCGCAGCCAATCCGGCAGATCTATTACCACTTGATCATGGATCGCTCCGCCGTCACAGACCAGCATCCGCGCCGAGGACCGCGGTTTCGCGGGCCGCGTGGCAATCAGGGTTTCAGGCAGGTCGAAATCGAAATCAGAGAGTTTCATCGGATCCGTTCTTGGACAAAGGCACATTGGGGCGATGGCAGAATGGTGCAAAGCAAACAGGCTCGCGGTTACTGCCCCACCTGCGGCGGTGGGCGGCGGAATATCTCTCTAAACATGCCGGGTGTAAAGAGCGACAGCGGATTGACCTGCACCCGCGGATTTTCTGCCGACCCTTTCAGCAGATAGTTAAAGCCAATCAGCCCCTCGCCCTTGCGGGTCAGAATGGCGCCAATGCCGTTGAACATATAGACCGGCGACAACACACCCTGAAAATCCATCGTGCCCGACTTCAGGTTAAAAATCCCATCCATGGAAATCCCCATGGAGGCCCCCACGGCCGAGGATTTCTGCAACAACAACTGCTCCGGGGTCAGGCGGAACTTGGCCTCCACATCGGAAAACATGATGCCACCGCCCGCCATCTGTTCCAACACGCCAACCACGCTGACCGCATGCAGCAGGCTGGCCAGCGCCGGCACCTCGGTCACCCGGGTGTTTGATACCTGCAACATGCCATCGTAATGCCCCTGTTGCGCCGCCGGCGACAGGCGCAGCAGCATGTCGCCATCACGCGCCTGTTTCAGCAGGCCGGCCGCTTTGAACACGCCGCCGGCATCTTCGCTGCGGATCGCATAGCTAGCGCGGCTGCCGGCACTGGCCACACGGCCGGTGATCGCCGCCGCGCCATTGACCCGCGCGGTGAAATCACCGTTCAGCCCCACACCTGCGTTAAACCGCCCCGTCAGACCGGTCAGGCTGATCCCATCCGAAATGCGCAGCCGGTCCAGTTTGACCTCCAACGGGGTGCTGCCCCCGGCGGTGGAACCACCATTGGCGCTGGGGGGTCTGCGGCTCAGGTCCACGGTGCCGCCGGGCAGGTTGACCGCAGGCGGGCGGCCTTTGCCCCGTCCGGTCAAGATCACCGGCGCATCCAGCCAGCCCCCGGCCTGTACCCGATCAAAACGGGCGCTCTGCAGCCCGCCGTCCGCCGCAAGCACCAACCGCCCCGCAGCACTAAGCCCCGGCGCACGCAGGGACAGCGCATCAACCCGCACCGGTTTGCTCAGCGCGCCGCGAATGGAAAACTCCCCTTCGCGCGATTGCGGCAAGGACCAGCCAAGCGGCGGCACCGACAGGCCCAGACCGGCCAGATCACTGGTCAGTTCAAACATCGGCGGCTGATCTTTTTCCAACACAAGCGTCATCCGCCCCTCACCCGCGCCGCGCAGGGTGCCTTTGGGCAGGGTGATGTTCAGCGCCTCCAGCGCCTCGGGCGTGATATCCACCGTGCCGTACACCTGCGCCTTGCCACGCTCCTCTTTGCTGAGGCCGCTTTCATAAACCGCATCAAAGGGCACGCCATCCACTGTGCCCGGCCCGATGATCACCAGCCGATCATTGTCCACCGACAGTTCCAGCCGATCCGCGCGCAGCGTCTTTTCCGGCACCAGCGTGGTGCTTTCCATGCCGGCCAGAAGCGCCTCAATCTCATAGCGCACCATTTCCGGCGGCAGCTTCTTTTTCAGCGGCATCCGCAATTGCCCCGTGGCCGCCACCTGCCCGGTGGCCAGATCCAGATCCCGCCCGGCCTTATCAAGGACCGACAGGGGCGGCAAGTTGAGCAGCGACAGCGCCGCGGTCAGATTGCTGTGTGCAACCAGATTAACCTCCGCAGGCGCGGGTTTGATGGTGATGTCGGGAATAACGAACGTGGTGCCGGTGATATCGATCCGCCCGCCCTTAGGCGGGGTGATATAGCCACCATCGCCGGTGACCGCGAAACGTTTGCCCTCCAGCACGCCATGGCCCTTGCCTGCCTCAATCGGCGGCAGGTGGCGCGAGTAGCGCACATTGGCATCCTGAAACTCAAAACTGGCAAATATATCATGCTCTTGCCCGGGCATCTTGCGGTAGGCGAAATGGCCGTTTCGAATGTCCGCATGGTAGATATTTTCCGCAACCCACTTGCGGTTTTTCACCCGAAACTCTTCAGGCCAAAGCCGCAGCACCGCCTTGGGATCCAGGGAGGCCGCCTGCGCCGAAACCGACAGCGCCCAGCCATCCTCCGCAGCACGCGCCCGACCATTGGCGACCAGCGTCTGACCTTCCGCCTCCAACGTCAACTCGCCCATGTGCAATTCAAACGGATCCAGCGTCAGCCGGAAGCTCATCGCCGCGCGGTCCACTGACACTGGCTCTGGCACCAGACCTTCGGGGGCGGCGGTCAGATCGGTCAGGGTGAACTGGCCTTGAAACGCCTCGGGAATGCCCGCCTCCAGCCCCTGCAGCACCGCCTTGCCCTCGGCCTTCAGCGACACCCAATTGCTGTCCACGGTCAACTCATCAAAGCTGAGGCTCTGGCTGACCGGATCAAAGGTGAAGTAACTGCGGGCTGAGCGGAACGGCACCGGTTTGGTTTCCGCCGTGGGTTGGATCACACCCTCGGCGATCTGCAAGGTGCCGCTGATCGGACCCAGATCGCCCGCCGGCGTGACCGAGCCGCGCAGCGCGCCGGAAATGGGGGCTTGCACCGCCTCCAGCCAGGCGACTGCCGCTGATTGCACCGCAATATCCGGCCCCGGCATATCCTCAAAACTCATCCCGAAGCGCGCAGCCGTTTCGCCGATCTTGCTTTCAAAATTGGTTTCAACCGTGGTGACATATTGATGCCCACCCAGCAGCGCCATGTCGCCCCGGATGCGCAGATCATCGCCCTCCCGGGTCAGGCTGATGCGGCCACCATCCACCGTCCAGGCGCGGCCCACACGGGCATCCTCAAACCGCAGGATCATCGCCTCGGCGGTGACATCGCGCAGGTGGCGCAGCTCATCGCTTTGCATCAACCGGTCCAGATTGGCGATCAGCTCGGCCGGGCTGGCGGCCTGTTCGACCTCGGGCAGGCTGGCGCCGAAGGCCAAATCAAAGGTCCCGTCCGCGCGGCGGCGCACGAACAGTTCCGCGCCCGAGACCCGCAGTTTGCCCAGCCGCATTTTGCCATCCAGCAAGGGCCGCGCGGCCAGCCCCGTTTCCAACTCACCCAAGGCCAAGATCGGGCGGCCATCTTTGCCGTCAATCTCAACCCCCTGCAGCAGCACCCGGGGTTTCAGACCGGAAGAAACCTCAAAATTGATCCCCTCAAAGCGCACCTCCGCCCCCGGCACCATGGTGGACAGCCGTGCCTCCAGCCGGCTGTGCATCCAGGCCGGAACCGACATTTCACGCCCGATCAGCAGCAACGCCACAATGACCAGCGCAATCAGCAACAGCCCCATGCAGCCACAGCTCCACAGGCCCGCGCGCAACAGGCGGCGGCGTTTACGCGGTGCTGCGGGTGCCGGTGTGTCGACGGCTTCGTCGACGGGTTGGTTCACCGGCGCCTCTTTTGGGTCATCTGGCGTCTGTGCGGGCTCCACCGCTTGCGCTCCTGCTGCTCGTCCCTCTCCGCGTCCGCCGCTTGCTGCGGCATTTTTGGGCGGATGACTTTCATCTTCTTGATGCAAGGCTATACCTACTGCCAAGCATATTCAATTTAGAGGAAAAGACGTGTCACATAGCCCTGCCCCCGATTTCACCTTGCCGCAGGATGGCGGCGATCCCGTCACCCTGTCGGCGCTGCGCCCGGCTCCGGTTGTGTTGTTTTTCTACCCGCGCGACAACACGCCCGGCTGCACCACCGAAGCCCAGGGGTTCACTGCCATGAAAGCAGATTTCGAAGCCCTAGGCGCCCTGGTGTTCGGCATATCCAAAGACAGCATCGCCAGTCACGCAAAATTCCGCGAGAAGAAGGATTTAGGCATACCTTTGCTGTCGGATGAGGAAACAACCGCCTGTGAGGACTTCGGCGTTTGGAAGGAAAAATCCATGTATGGCAAGAAATTCATGGGGATTGAGCGGTCTACCTTTCTGATTGATGGCACCGGGGCGATTGTGCGCGAGTGGCGTAAAGTAAAGGTTAAGGGCCACGTCGAAGAGGTTCTGGACGCGGTCAAAGCGCTGTGAGACAAACGCCCCAAGATCGATAGTGAGGGGCGCATGAGCCAGAAAACTCTGACACAGATGGCGGTGGAGGTTCTCACCACCGCCGATGGCCGCGCCAAAACCGCGCTGTCGCATAAATACGCTGCGGAATGGTTTGCCGCCCGCACGGCCGGCACCCCATTGACTGTAGGCGAAGCCGAACCACCCCTGCGCCCGGCCCGACCGGAGCAGCCAGCACTGCTGGATCCCCGCGACGTGCCGCGCCGCCGCCCCGGCAGCCCCGAAGGGCGCAACGCGATCCTGCATGCGGTGGCCCATATCGAACTGAACGCCGTGGACCTGCACTGGGACATCATCGCGCGTTTTGGCCATATCAAAATGCCGCTGGGTTTCTACGATGACTGGGTCAAATCCGCCGATGAAGAATCCAAACATTTCAATATGGTATGCGACTGCCTTGAAGCGATGGGCAGCCACTACGGTGCGATGCCAGCCCATGCCGGCATGTGGCGCGCCGCCGAAGACACGGTGGATGACATCATGGGCCGCCTTGCCGTGGTCCCCATGGTGCTGGAGGCGCGCGGGCTGGATGTGACACCCGGCATGATCAAGATCTTCCAGAACGCCAAAGAAACCGCCACCATCGAAGCGCTGGAGGTCATTTACGCCGAAGAAGTGGGCCATGTCGCCTATGGCTCCAAGTGGTTCCATTTCCTCTGCGGCCGTCATGAGCTGGACCCGAAGGATGAATTTCACGCCCTGGTGCGCAAGTATTTCCACGGCGCGCTGAAACCACCCTTTAACGAGGAAAAACGCGCCGAAGCTGGGCTGCCGCCCGATTTTTACTGGCCACTGGCGGACCAGACCCCGGCGAAGGGGCGCCCGAACTAAGGGGCAAACGATACCCAACTGCATGCGCGCCTTGCGTGCATCCCCCCTGCAACCGCCACCATCCGCGCGTTCTCGGTGGCGGCTTTCTGCCCCCTCTAACCCCTTCTGAATCGGCAAATTTCCGCCAAATCGGCGGAAATACGTCCGTAGTCCGACCCTATTCGTCTAAATTTGTTGCCATACGCGGGGGGGCTGTTTAACACCTTAGCCGGTGGACCTGTCACAGAAACGGGCCACGACGAGTGGGGACAAAGGGGACAGACGGGTGAGAACACGTCTTGCAATCAAACTTGACGCCATGCTGGAACCTTGGTTCCCCGAGCGTCGTTTATTTCTGCGATCGGACAGCGACACGCGGTTTATCCGCCTGCGACCGGCCACCCAGCTGATTGCCTTTGCCGGCAGCGCCTCGGTTGTGGCCTGGGCGATTGTGGCCACGGCGATCCTGCTGATGGACAGCATCGGATCGGGCAACTTCCGTGAACAGGCCAAACGCGATCAACGCGTTTACGAAAACCGCCTGAACCTGCTGGCCGAAGAACGCGACACCCGCGCGGCCGAGGCCATGGCGGCGCAGAACCGGTTCAATCTGGCACTGGAACAGATCTCGGACATGCAGAGCCAGCTTCTGGCCTCGGAAATTGCCCGAGCTGAGTTGGAAACGGGCATTGAAGTCATTCAGTCCAACCTGCGTGACACCATGGATCAGCGCGATGAGGCACGTGGCCGACTGGCGGTGATGCAGCAGATCGGGGACCCATTGGGCCAGAACCGCAAGGTCGAAGGCTCTGATGACACGCTGGACTTCATGGTCGCCGCGCTGGCAGACACCGCCGCGGAGCGTGATCAGATCCTGGCCGATGCCAAGCAGGCGCTGAAAGATGCCGAAGATCTGGAGTTCCAGATCAAGCTGATGGAAGATCAGAACGATCAGATTTTCCGCCAGTTGGAAGATGCGATGACCATTTCGGTGGAGCCGCTGGATAAAATGTTCCGCGCTGCCGGCCTTTCCACCAAGAGCCTGATCGATCAGGTGCGCTCCAACCACGACGGTCAGGGCGGCCCGCTGATGCCGATGTCCTTCTCCACCAAAGGGGAAGAGCCGTCAGCCGATGAGCTTCGCGCCAACCGGATCCTGCGCCAACTGGATCACCTCAATCTCTACCGTATCGCCGCCTCCAAGGCGCCTTTTGCCAAACCGGTGAAGGACGCGGTGCGCTTTACCTCGGGCTTCGGCTATCGCCGGGATCCGAAAACCGGCGGGCGCCGCCTGCATAAGGGGGCGGATTTCGCCGGCCCCACTGGCACCCCCATCTATTCCACCGCGGATGGCGTGATTGTTCATGCCGGGTGGTCCTCGGGCTATGGCCGTTTGATTAAAATCCAACATGAGTTTGGAATTGAGACGCGCTATGCTCACCTGTCGAAAATTCGCGTGAAGGTCGGTCAAAGGGTCTCGCGCGGGCAACGCATCGGTGATATGGGAAATACCGGACGTTCAACCGGGACCCACCTTCACTATGAGGTGCGTGTGGGCGGCAAGCCTGCAAACCCAATGATCTATATCAAGGCTGCAAACGATGTTTTCTAAAAGCAAAATCAACGAACCCGGCCCCAAAGCCAGCGAAACTCCGAAGCCCGCAGCCCCCGAAGCCGCGGCGCCCAAGACGGATTTCAAGCCCACTGCGCCCAAGGCCAAACCGCCGGCATCGGTGCTGTCTTCGGACCTGCACATCACTGGCAATCTGAAAACCACCGGCGACATTCAGGTCGAAGGCACTGTAGAGGGCGACATTCGCGCCCACCTGCTGACCATCGGTGAAACCGCCACCATCAAAGGCGAAGTGGTTGCCGATGACGTGGTGATCAACGGCCGTATCGTAGGCCGCGTGCGTGGCCTGAAGGTGCGCCTGACCTCGACCGCCCGCGTCGAAGGTGACATCATCCACAAGACCATCGCGATCGAAAGCGGCGCCCATTTCGAAGGCTCCGTTCAGCGTCAGGACGACCCGCTGTCGGGTGGCAAACCTGCCAAGGCCGCCAAAGCCGAAGGCTGATCGCCGATAGATCCCCGACGGATCAAAGAATTCCAAGGCGTCCCCAGAAGGCATTTCGGGGGCGCCTTTTCTTTTTAGTCATTGAGGTCCACCAGCGTGGTTCTATTGATCGCCCTCTTTTTCTTGCTCATCGCGGCAGCTTGGATCTGGCTCCTCTTTGGGCTGCTCAAGTCAGGCAAACGTTGGATCTACGGCGCGCTGGCGCTGCAACTTTCCCTGATCATAACCTTCATTGTTCTCGCAATGGGTGGAGGATGGTCCACCGTGATCGGTTTCATCTGGCCACTGCCAACCGCCGCACTGGTCTCCGACTTGCTCCTACAGCATTCAAATTTCTACGCTGACTTCTACTACCTCCCGCTTGGCGCGGGCCTCTGCCTCGCCTTGATCGCTGCGATCTTTGCGCCCCTGCGGATCTGGACGCCGCTGATTGTAGTGGCCGTTGCAATCCCGCTCGCCCTACCGATGGCAGAGAGACACAGCCGTTCCCTGATGTGTCAGCGCGCCCTCGCCCTTGGCGCATCGGAGGTCAAGCGCCACAGTTTCCTCTGGTCGCTTCGCCACATCCGCACCAGTTTCCTGGGCGAAGCACATGGCCTCACCATGGCAAACGGGCAGACCTACGTCTGGAGCTACAAACGCCTTGACTGGTACCCCGTGGACACACAGCCCTACGCGCAACCCGGTTACATTCAAACTGCCTGCGGCAAGGCCTAGGGCAACGCGGATCCTTCACCGCCCCAACCAGCGCCGAACCCAATCGCGCACATAGCCATGATGCGCCGCCCAATCGGCCCATGTCGCCTCAGCCCAGGTGATCACCCGCGCGGCATGCTCCGGCCCGCCCGCAAAAGGCGCGACATCCGCCACAGTCACCGTAAACCGCGCTGGCGGCGCCAACCACTCTAACGTTGCCTTATGCCGCCCGAGCCCCAGCATCACCGCATTCGTCGCCTCCGCCCCACGCGGATGGCCAGCCGCGCGATCCTCAAGCTGCACATGCAGCCGTGCCAGATGCAGCCCGACCGATTGCACCATCCGCCGCTCTGACCCGTCACCGGGATGCTGTATCGCATAGGTGTCCACGCTCAGCCGGTGTGTCGCCAGCAAAGCGGGATTGCTGTATTCATGGGCCAGAACTGCCGTGAACCGCGCGTAACAGGCGGGACTGGCCGTCATGTAGTCATGGGTGGGCCCCAGTTCAGGGTCCAGATCGGCGCCGCAGCCGGGGCAAATCCGCGACGCGTCCTTCAGTCTCGCAGCCATCCCCTAACATTCCCTTAATCAAAACCAAAAAGCGCCCCCAGATCCCTCCGGAGGCGCCCCTGAAATTCGCATCGAACAGCAAAATCAGCCTTCGATCATATCCACGCGAGTGGCGTGGCGGCCGCCTTCGAACTCGGCGTCCAGAAAGGCATCGACGATTTCCAGCGCCAGCCCTTCACCGATCACACGCGCGCCCAGCGACAGCATGTTGGCGTTGTTGTGGGCGCGGATCATCTTGGCCGAAAACACATCGGAACAGACACCGCAGCGAATGCCCTCAACCTTGTTGGCGGCCATCATGATGCCCTGACCGGTGCCACAGACGATGATGCCCAGATCCGCCTCACCGGCCACGATCTTCTCTGCCGCGGCTTTGCCGTGGATCGGGTAATGGGTGCTTTCGCTGGTCATCGGGCCGATGTCGTCAACCGCCCACCCCTTGTCCGCCGCATGTTTGGCGATGGTCTTGCGCAGCTCGATGTCAGCGTGATCGCTGGAGATCACAAGGCGTTTGGCGGTCATGGCAGGGTTCCCGATTCCAATGGGTCAAAGATCTGCCGCCTTGGACCAGTTTCAAGCCCAGTTGTCAAACCTCTGCTCATGCCTCCAGCTCGGCGTCCCAGTAGAGGTAATCCATCCAGCTGTCATGCAGCATATTGGGTGGGAATTTGCGCCCCACGTTGTTCAACTCAGACGCGGTTGGCCGCCGCGGCACCTTGCGCAGCGACATGCCCGCCCGGCGCAGGGATTTTGACCCCTTTTTCAGATTGCAGGGCGAACAGGCCGCCACAACGTTTTCCCAGCTTGTGATGCCCCCGGCGGCGCGCGGCACCACATGGTCAAAGGTCAGATCCCCCCGGCTGCCGCAATACTGGCAGGAAAATTCATCCCTCAAAAACAAATTAAAGCGCGTGAAGGCCACGCGCTTTCTGGGTTTCACATAGTCTTTCAACACCACGACCGAAGGGATTTTTATTCGGGTGCTGGGGCTGGCCACCTCGGCGTCATATTCCGCAACGATGTCCACCCGGTCCAGCCAGACCGCTTTCACCGCTTCCTGCCAAGGCCAAAGCGACAGCGGGTAGTAAGACAGCGGCCGGTAATCCGCGTTCAGCACCAGCGCCGGGTGCTGTTTCAACGCGCCGCGTTCACGTACAAACTCATGCCTGAAATCGCCATCCATGGGGGACTATCCCTCCTGCCCTAAAAACGGGGCGCAGATCAGGAAGTCACACAGGATCCCCCGATCCTTGCCTTACTTAACACTATATATCCCGGGATCGATCCGACAACCCCCATGATATAGAGTTCTGCTGCTTTATCTCGCTCACGGAGATGACAGCCATATGACGCTTGAAAAAACAGCAAACGCCGCCTGCCTTGATGACAGACGGCGCTTTCAACGTTTTCAAAATACTCCGGGGGGAATGGGCCGCAGGCCAAGGGGGGCAGCGCCCCCTCACCCATCATCTCCCACAGAACAGGGCGTTAAAGCCCCAGCTTGTCGCGCATAAAGGCCAGCGCCACCGACAGACCATCGGGGGCAATGCCATGGGCGGTGCCCTTCATGATATGGGCGTAAACCTCTTTAAAGCCTGCCTCATCCAGCGCTTCGGCAGCTTCTGGCAGCGATTGCACCGGCACCACATCGTCCTGATCGCCATGCACCAGCAGGATCGAAGGTTTTGAGATCGCCTCATCCTTCAACAGCTCCGGTGACATCAACCGGCCCGAGAAGGCCACGATGCCGGCAATCTCATCCTCACGGCGCGGCGCCACATGCAGCGACATCATGGTGCCTTGGGAAAAGCCGAACAGCACCATCTGTTCGGGCAACAGGTCTTCGTCCACCAGCACCGCATCAAGGAAGGCGTTCAGATCCTCGGCCGCCTGCACCATGCCCCGCTCGGCCTCTTCCTCGGAGGAGCCATCGATCCAAGGGATCGGGAACCACTGATAGCCCATCGGGGCCCCGGCGCAGTTTTCCGGCGCGTCCGGCGCAATGAACAGCGTATCGGGCAGGTGATCTGACAGCGGGTCGGCCAGCCCCAACAGGTCCGCGCCATTGGCGCCATAGCCGTGCAGGAACACAACCACCGACCGGGTCACCCCGGATTTGGCCTCTTTGCGGCCCGCCTGCAAAACACGTGTCATCTGATCCCTTCCCGTTGTTTGACATGCCTGTAATAGGCAAAGAGCTGACGTGCTGCAACGGCGCGCCAGGGGCTCCAGTTTTCGCTCATCTGGCGCAGCTCACGCTCCTTGGGGCGCGCCTCCAGCCCGTAAAGATCCTGCGCCGCCACCTGCAGCGCTAGATCGCCGGGGGCAAAGACATCCGCACGCCCCAGCGAAAACATCGCGTAGATCTCTGCTGTCCAGACGCCGATCCCTTTGACCGCGGTCAGCACCCTGATGACCTCCGCGTTAGGCACGGCGCGCAGGGCGTCATAATCGATCCCGGCCTCCGCCAGCGCCAGCGCATAACGCGCCTTCTGCTGCGACAGGCCCAGCCCGCGCAGATCGTCAAAACTGTAGCGCTGAACACCTTCGGGACTAACGCAACCCGCATCCTGCAGGCGTTTCCAGATCGCATTGGCCGAGGCCACGCTGACCTGCTGACTGACAATCGCTGACAGCAACTCACCAAAGCCATCGGGTTTGCGCCGCAGCGGCAGCGGCCCGGTCACCGCATAGGCCCGCGCCATCGCCGGATCATGGGCGCCAAGCCACGCGACGCCTTCGGCCACGCAATCCTCTGTTTCGATAATCCGTCCCACACCGACGGTCCCTACAGTGCTCACGGCATCACACCCCGCGCTTTGGCTTCAGCCACCGCCCAGTCCAGCGCCTCCTGCACAGTTTCCACCTGTCGGCCCAAAGGATTTTGGGCGGGCTGCGGGGGACGCGCAATCATGATGACGCGAATGCCCAGCTCCTTCGCCGCCTGCAGCTTGGCCTTACCTGCCGCCCCGCCGGCATTTTTCACCACCAGCGTGTCTATGCCCAGATCGGTAAACAGTGCTTTCTCCTCCTCCACATCAAAGGGCGGACGCCCGGTGATGTAGCGACCCTGCGGCATGGGGAAATCCCCCTCGGGCAGGTCAACCACCCGCAAGCTGACGTCACTGTGTGACAGCGCCATGAAACCCGGCAATGACTGGCGGCCGGTGGCCAGAAACACCTTTGCCCCCGGCGCAATCCGCGCGCAGGCCGCCGCCGCATCCGGAACCGTGGTCCAAAACTCACCGGGTCCAGGCCGCCAAGGTGGGCGCAGCAGCTGGCAATAGGGCAGATCCATGTCCGCAGCGACACGTGCTGCCCGGTCGCTGATCTGCGCCGCAAAAGGATGCGTTGCATCAAGGATCAGCTTGATATCTTTGCCAAAAAGGAAATCGCGAAACACCGTTTCACCACCAAAGCCACCCACACGCGTAGGCACCGGCAGGGGTTTGGGCGCCTCGGTCGCGCCAGCAAGGGAGGCAATCGTCGGCACATAGGCCTGATCCAGCCCTTCGGCCAGTTTGCGCGCCTCACCCGTGCCAGCCAGCAACAAAACCGTCATTGCACACCCTCACCATCTGTCCGCGCCAGCAGTTTGCCTGCGCGGTCAATCACAACCACATCACTTTCCACCCCGTCTGGCAGCATTTTCCGCACCTCAAACAGCGCCTTCTGGGCGACCATATCGGCCATATCTTTCCCCATGATCTCATAGGCTTGCAGCGCAGTATTACACTCCCGCAGCTGCACATCCCCCAGCCAGTCTGCCAGCAGATCAAAATCGACTTGAGAGCGGCCCGAATGCAGATCCCGCGCGCCCTGCGCCAGTTTGGTGATCTTGCCGATGCCACCGCCGATGGTGACACGGGGCAGCGGATGTTTGGCGATGTATTTCAACATTCCCCCGGCAAAATCGCCCATATCCAGCATGGCGTGATCCGGCAGACCATAAAGCCCCTGCACCACCCGTTCAGAGGTCGCGCCAGTGCAGCCCGCCACATGGGCCAGCCCCTCGGCCCGCGCCACATCCACCCCGCGATGGATCGAGGCGATCCATGCCGCACAGCTGAAGGGCCGCACAATCCCCGTGGTGCCCAGGATCGACAACCCGCCTTTGATGCCCAAACGTGGGTTCCAGGTATTCGCCGCAAGTTCTTCGCCAGCTGGCACCGAAACGGTGATCTGAATATCCGGGGTCTGCCCCAGACGCGTGGCCATTTCCTCGACCGTCTGGGTCATCATCTGGCGTGGCACCGGGTTGATCGCAGGCTCCCCCGGCGGGATCGGCAGACCGGGTTTGGTGACCTGCCCGACGCCGCGGCCGCCAACAAAGACCACCCCCCCGGCTGAGGCCTCGACCCGTGACAGAATCAGCGTCCCGTGGGTTACGTCCGGATCATCGCCCGCGTCCTTCACTATCCCCGCCTCGGCCCAGCCTTCGCCCTGGCGCGCCTCAACCACCTCGAACTCGGGCCTTTCGCCACGGGGCAAGGTGATGCGCACCTTTTCGGGCTTGCCTTCGCCCCACAGCATCATCAGCGCCGCCCGCGTCGCGGCGGTGGCACAGGCGCCCGTGGTCCAGCCACGGCGCAATTCTCTGTCGGGTTTCCGGCTCATCAGCCGCGACTATAGGCTGCGGCGCAACCGCCGCCAATATGTCGTTTCCGGACTTCTCTCTCAGACCGCTGCGAGGCATACAGGGGCCATGACTGACTCGCTCACCCTCCCCGCCCATGATTGGCCCACACTGGAACCCGGTTGGGTCTGGCTCTGTGGTGCAGGTCCGGGCGATCCCGGCCTCTTGACGCTGCATGCGGTGAACGCGCTGCGCCAGGCCGATGTGGTGATCTATGACGCTCTGGTGCAGGAGGCGATCCTCGACTGGGCGCCGCAGGCCGAGCATATCTATGCGGGCAAACGCGGCGGCAAACCCTCCGCCAAACAGCGCGACATTTCGCTGCGGCTGGTGGATCTGGCGCGTGCGGGCAAACGGGTGCTGCGCCTCAAAGGCGGTGATCCCTTTGTTTTTGGTCGCGGCGGTGAAGAGGCCCAGACCCTCATTCAGCATGGCGTCAACTGCCGCATCATCCCCGGCATCAGCGCCGGGATCGGTGGCTTGGCCTATGCGGGCATTCCGGTGACCCACCGCGATGTGAACCAGTCGGTGACCTTTGTGACCGGCCATGACCAGACCGGCGACACACCATCATCGCTGAACTGGAAAGCCATCGCCGAAGGTGCGCAGGTGTTGGTGATCTACATGGGTATGAAACATGTGGAGCGTATTGCTGGCGAGCTGCTCTCCGCTGGTCGCCCCGCCGATGAACCCTGCGCTGTCGTCTGTTCCGCCACCACTGAGGGTCAACAGGTACTGGAAACCACGCTGGGCCATATGGCTGCGGATATCAAAGCCTCGGGCCTGAAACCACCCGCGATCCTATGCGTGGGCCGCTCAGTCCTAATGCGGCAGGTGCTGGACTGGCAGGGTTTGATCGCCGGGCAAGCGCCCCGCAACCTCGATCCCCTCGGGCGCGGTCGCCCGGCGGAACAGGCGTGAGCGGCGCAATTACAACAACGCCCCCAGGCGGGCTGATCATCGCCGCGCCTTCTTCTGGTGCCGGCAAAACCACCGTCACGCTGGCGCTGCTGCGGCTTTTGGCGCGGCAAGGCATGAATGTGCGCGGCGCCAAATCCGGCCCCGACTATATCGACCCCAAGTTTCACGAAGCCGCCTGCGGCCAGCCCTGCCTGAACTTTGACGCCTGGGCGATGACGCCCGACAGGCTCCGCAGTCTTGCGGCTGGCGACGGCACATTGGTGATCGAAGGCGCCATGGGCCTGTTTGACGGTGCCCCGCCCCAGGGCAAAGGCGCGGTGGCCGATCTGGCGCGTCTGTTCCAATTGCCGGTGGTGCTGGTGGTCGACGCGGGCCGCATGGCAGGCTCCGTCGCGCCGCTGGTTTCGGGCTTTGCCCATTTCGACGCAGATGTCACAATCGCCGGGGTGATACTGAACAACGTCGGCTCTGACCGGCATGAAGCGATGCTGCGCCGCGCCCTAGCCCCCCTTGGCCTGCCGGTGCTGGCCGCGATGCGCCGCAATAATACGCTCACCATGCCGTCGCGCCACCTGGGCCTTGTCCAGGCCGGCGAACGCGCTGACATCGACCAATTCCTCGACCGCGCCGCTGATGCGCTGGCCGAAACCCTCAACCATGAGGCGCTCCAATCCCTCCTGCGCCCAACCCCGACCAAGCCCCAGGCCCGCCGCATCCCGCCGCCCGCGCAACGGATCGCCGTGGCCCGCGATCAGGCCTATGCCTTCTGCTACCCACATCTGCTTGCGGACTGGCGCGCCCAAGGTGCCGAAATCAGCGTCTTCTCGCCGCTCGCCGATGACACAGTGCCCGCCTGTGATTTCCTCTACCTGCCCGGCGGTTATCCCGAACTGCACGCCGGCCGCCTCGCCGCCAATTCAACCTTCATGACCAGCCTGCGAAAAGCCGCAGAAACCACTGAGATCTATGGCGAATGCGGCGGCTACATGACTCTTGGTGAGGTGCTGATCGAAGCCGATGGCACCGCGCATCAGATGGCGGGTCTACTGCGGCTGGAAACCTCCTTTGCCAAACGCAAATTGCACCTCGGCTACCGCGATCTGACACCGCTAACCGGACCGTTCACAACGCCGCTAAAAGCGCATGAATTCCACTACGCCACCACGCTCAGCGCCAAGGGCCAGCCGCTCTTTACCGCCAAAGACGCCGAGGGCAACGCGCTGCCAGACATGGGCCTCAGCCAGCGCCACGGTCAGGCCTGCACCCACGGCTCCTTCGCCCATCTGATCGACCTCGCCTAACCCGATCCCCCTGAGGCTCAGACGCAACCGCGCCTTTCACCGTTTCAAAAATACTCAAATCCCACGCCCTCCCCGGGCAAGCCCTCACAATTGTGCACAAACGCACACCCCAGTCGCAGCCTTCCTGCGGCAGGAGGTCGCTTGCGGGGTTGAACCAATCGGTTTAGCACTTGCCCCATGACTGACGCGATCAATACCCCCGCCCCCGATACCGGCCCCACATCCGACGCTGCGGCCAAGCGCAATGTTGTGATCCTGGTGCTGGCGCAGGCCATCCTCGGCGCTCAGATGCCGATGCTGTTCACCATTGGCGGACTGGCGGGGCAAAGCCTAGCGTCAAACATCTGTTTTGCCACATTGCCGATCACCATGATCGTGCTGTCCTCCATGCTGTCTGCCACGCCCGTGGCGACTGTGATGCAACGGTTTGGCCGCCGTGTCGGGTTTATGATGGGCACGGCCTTTGGCGCAGCAGGCGCGGTTGTGGGCGCTTACGCTCTGTCGATCGCTTCTTTCCCACTGTTCCTTGTCGGCTCCTTCCTGACCGGTACCTATATGTCAGCGCATGGGTTTTACCGCTTTGCCGCAGCCGATACCGCCTCGGATGCCTTCCGGCCCAAAGCGATTTCCTATGTGATGGCAGGGGGCCTGGCGGCTGCAATCATTGGCCCGCAACTGGTCAAGCTGACCTCGGATGCCTTCGTGGTGCCCTTCCTTGGCGCCTATGTGGCGATCATCGCGATCAACCTCATAGGCTCGCTGCTGTTCCTGTTCCTCGACATCCCCACCCCGCCGAAACCCAGCGCCGATGCACCGCGGGGCCGCACCCGCTGGCAGCTGATCACCACGCCGGTGATCGCCGTGGCTGTGATCTGTGGCATGGTCTCTTATGCACTGATGAACCTGGTGATGACGTCTACGCCCTTGGCCGTGGTGGGCTGTGGCTTTGAACAGGACAACGCCGCCGATATCGTCACCGCGCATGTGCTGGCGATGTATGTCCCCAGCTTCTTCACCGGGCATCTGATCGCCCGCTTCGGCACGCAGAAAATCATTGCCGCCGGTTTGGTGATCCTTGCCGGTGCCGGTCTTGTCGCCCTGCAGGGGGTTGAGTTGGAAAACTTCTTCATCGCACTGGTGCTTTTGGGCATCGGCTGGAACTTCGGCTTTATCGGCGCAACGTCTCTGCTGGCCGCATCCCACACGGTGGAGGAACGCGGCCGCATGCAGGGCCTCAATGACCTCTTGGTCTTTGGTGGTGTCACCCTGGCCTCGCTGGCCTCGGGCGGTTTGATGAACTGTTCCGGAGGTGAGGCAGCCGTGGGCTGGGCGGCGGTCAATATTGCCATGGCGCCCTTCCTGATGCTGGCTGGCGGCGCGCTGATCTGGCTGATGTTCCAACCCAAGGAAGAGATGGCGTAAGGGGCTGCCTTAGAATGGCCTGAGCGCGGGCGTCAGCCCGTGCTGCGCCCGCCCCTCCCCACGGGAGGGCGCATTTGCGGCTTTGCGCGGGACTTTTTTAAGGTCAAAGTTTGCGGCTAGGTTTCACCGACTAAGATATTGCGGCCCTCCCATCGGGTCGCGCAGCGAGCCGGTTCGTGCCCGACCCCGCCCCCAGGGCGGGCGCGAATTGCAACCTTTCCAATTGCAGCAATTGCAACCTTTCCAATTGCAGCAAACGTAAGGGTAGCTGTCACGGACTAGGCAGGTGGTGAGCCGCCCGCGGGCTCGGGCACGCCCTTTGTGTTAGCGATCAACGGGACCGAATTTCGACGCGCGCAGGCCCGCGCTCAGCCCGTCGCCCAGCTCACTACCGGCCTCACCACCGGCCGCTGACACTGCGCCACATCAGGCTGAGCCGCCGCTGCGCCTCTGAGGGCATCAGCGCCTCATCCAGCACCGCCTCAGGTGTCTTGGCCGCGCGCCGCAGCACCGGGCCGGCCAGCCAGCCGCCCAGCAGGGCCGGGGCAGCTTTTGGATCAATGGCACCGCGATACCGCCGCGCCCGGGCCAAACGGTCCAACCCGGCCTCAGCAAGGGCCTGCACCGCCTCGGGCCGACCGTCCAGCAAAGGCACCCGTTTCGCCGCCACCAGCGCCGGTATCGCGCGCAGGAAGTTGGCCAGACCCGCCGCATGGCCGAGATCGCGCACCACCTGCTCATCGCCGCCGCCCAGGCCATTGACCGCCACCACAAACAGATTGGCCGAGGTCAGCTGGATATAGCGTTCAAAATCGGCCACATCCTCAAACGGATCTTTGTAAATGTCCCAGCGCCGCGCATCGCACAGCTGATCCAGCAACACCGCATCCTCAGGCCGCATGGTCAGGGCAAGGGCCGTTACCACCTCATGACGGCGCACCACGCCACCTTTGCCAATCTCCTCAATGGCATCACGCCACCATTGCAGGCGCATCTCGGCGATCATCTCTTCCTGGGTCAGCCACGGCGCGCGCGCGATTTCGACATTTGCCGCATAAAGCGCAAACAAAAGATCCCGCGCCGCAGGCGGTGCTGCCATTGTGGCCAGAAACCGATCCGGATCGGCACGCTGCACCAGATCCGCGCAGGCCTGAAAATCATCATGCGCCATCGCGTCAGACATCCGTCAGCCCGCCGCGTCGCAGTGCAGCAGTTTCCAGTTGATCGCATCCAACAGCGCGTCAAAGGAGGCATCCACTATGTTTGGTGACACACCCACAGTGGACCAACGCCGGCCCTGCCCGTCTTCGCTGTCGATGATCACGCGGGTCACCGCTTCGGTGCCGCCCTGGGTTATGCGCACCTTGAAGTCCACCAGCCGCATATCGGCCAGCACTTCGGAATAGCGTCCCAGATCCTTGATCAGCGCCTTGGCCAGCGCGTTCACCGGACCGCGATCACTACCAGTGTCATCCATCGACTCTGACACAGACAGCTTCTTTTCGCCGTCCACCTTGACAACAACCACCGCCTCCGAGAGCGAGACCATACGGTTATACTTGTTCTTGCGCCGCTCCACCGTGACCTTATAGCGCTTTACCTCAAAAAACGCGGGCAGTTGCCCCAGTTCAGCCCGCGCCAGCAGCTCAAAACTCGCCTGCGCTGAATCATAGGTGTAGCCCTCACTTTCGCGCGCCTTGATCACATCCAGGATCCGCGCCAGCGCCGGATTGCCTTTCTCGACCTCCAGCCCGGCCTCGGCCAGACGGCGGCGCAGGTTGGACTGCCCGGCCTGATTGGACATCGGAATGATGCGATCATTGCCCACTGTGGCGGGGTCAATATGTTCATAGGTGCTGGGATCCTTCAGGATCGCCGAGGCATGTAGCCCCGCCTTATGGGCAAAGGCCGAAGCCCCCACATAAGGCGCCTGCCGCTGGGGCACCCGGTTCAGGATATCGTCGAGCAGGCGCGAGGCTTTCACCAGCCCGCTCAGAGCCTCCCGGCTCACACCAGTGTCAAACTGGCTGGCATAGGGCTCTTTTAAGAGCAGCGTCGGGATCAGCGTGGTCAGATTGGCATTGCCGCAGCGTTCGCCAAGGCCATTGAGCGTGCCCTGGATCTGCCGCGCCCCGGCCTCCACCGCTGCCAATGAACCCGCCACCGCGTTTTCCGTATCATTGTGGGTGTGGATGCCAAGGTGATCGCCGGGGATGCCCGCCGCAATCACTGCGGTCACAATTGCCCCGATCTCGGACGGCATGGTGCCGCCATTGGTGTCACACAGCACCACCCAACGCGCGCCCGCCTCATAAGCAGCCTTCACCGCCTCCAGCGCATAAGCCGGATTGGCTTTGTAGCCATCAAAGAAATGTTCCGCATCAAACAGCGCTTCGCGGCCTGAGGCGACGATATGTTCAACCGATTTGGCAATGTTTTCTGTGTTTTCCGCCAGCGTGATCCCCAGCGCGGTTTCCACATGGAAATCATGGCTTTTGCCCACCAAACAGACCGAGGATGTGCCGGCATTCATCACCGCCGCCAGCACCTCATCATTGTCGGCCGAACGCCCGGCCCGTTTGGTCATGCCAAAGGCAGTGAAGCGCGCTTTTAGCTTGGGCCTGTCTTCAAAGAACTCACTGTCGGTGGGGTTGGCACCGGGCCAGCCACCCTCGATGTAATCGACGCCCAACTCATCCAGCACCGCGGCGATCTGATGTTTTTCCGGCGTGGAAAACTGCACCCCCTGCGTCTGCTGCCCGTCGCGCAATGTGGTGTCGTAGATATACAGTCGCTCTTTGCTCATTTGTCTGGCTCTTTAGCTTGTTCGGGCAGCGCCCGGCCCGGGGTGGGCGTGAAGCGCCCGCCCTTGGGGGCGGGTCGGGCGCTGCCCGGGCAAGCCCGGGCTGGGTTTCCTAATCTTTGTGGCTTACAAACCTTCCAGCTTCGCCGCGTCAAATCCGGCACCGGGCAGCAGTTCCACCCCCGCCTTGCTCATCCGCACCTCAACCCCGGCGTCCATCAGCGCGGTCTTCAACGCATCCACCGGCGCAAAGTCCTTGGTCTCCATCGCCGTGGCACGCAATTCAGTGAGCTGTCTTACAAATTTCGCCATGAGATCGAGCGTTGCCTTGTCAGCATACCCCGCAGTTTGCAATGAAGATGAACCCTTCTCACGGCTGTAGGTACTTGCTCTGACGCTTGAAAACTTTTGAACCAAAGTAATGGGGTCAAAGCCAACTAGGCTCAATGCCCCCCGAAGGTCTGCTACACGCCGTTCCTTCAAATACTTACGAATGAGAGTAAGAGCGAGCGACGTATTCAAATCATTTGCCAGTGCATCGACAAACTCTTGCGGTACACGATCTGGAACAAACAATTGCCCTTGCGTTGCAGGATCAGAGTTCAAGTATTCCGCGATTTTGCGCAGCGTCGCCTCCGCCTCTTTCGCTTTCTTCTCGGTCCAGTCCATCGGCTTGCCGTAATGGGTCGACAGGAAGACAAAGCGGATCACCTCACCGGGCACCCCCTGATCCAACAGATCCCGCACGGTGAAGAAGTTGCCCAGGCTCTTGGACATCTTCTTGCCCTCGACCTGCAGCATCTCATTGTGCATCCAGTAGCGGGCAAACTCCGCCTTGGGATGGGCGCAGCAGCTTTGCGCAATCTCATTCTCATGATGCGGGAACTGCAGGTCGTTGCCGCCGCCGTGAATATCAAAGGACGCGCCCAGCAGCTCATATGACATGGCCGAGCATTCGATGTGCCAACCCGGACGCCCCCGGCCCCAGGGGCTGTCCCAACCGGGCAGATCATCCGTCGAAGGCTTCCACAGCACAAAATCCATCGGGTTTTTCTTGTAAGGCGCAACTTCGACCCGCGCGCCGGCGATCATGTCATCCACCGACCGGCCCGACAGCGCGCCATAGGCCTTGTAGCTTTCCACCGCAAACAGCACGTGGCCCTCAGCGGCATAGGCATGGCCCTTGGCAATCAGATCCTCGATCATCGCCACCATCGGCCCGATAAACTCGGTGGCGCGTGGCATGTGATCGGGCTCCATCGCGCCAAGCGCGCCCATGTCCTTCAGATACCACGCAATCGTCTCATCGGACCGTTCGGTGACCAGCTGTTCCAGCGTGCCCTCTGCCCCCGCCTCTTTGCGCGACACGGCCGTGGCGTTGATCTTGTCATCCACATCGGTGAAATTGCGCGCATAGGTGACATGCTCCGGCCCATAGACATGGCGCAGTAGGCGATAGAGCGTGTCAAAGACGATCACGGGGCGCGCATTGCCCAGATGGGCGCGGTCATAAACCGTCGGGCCACAGACATACATCCGCACGTTTTTGGGATCGATCGGCGCAAACACCTCTTTCGACCGGCTTTTTGAGTTGTGCAGTTTGATCACTGTTTCCGTCATAGCGTCCTCACACGCGTGCATCATGGCTTCGCGGCGGGCTTAGCAAGATCAACTCATGTTTGGAAGAAGAACAACGGCCCGCCTGAGATGTCTCAGCAGGTAATGCAGCAGATAATAATGCAAATCGTTGCGTTCATGAGGCTTTGATAGCGGCGCAAGTGTCGCCGCGCAATCGAAATGTCTTATCGCGCACCGTTTGAAGAGATGCCAAACCGGTACTGGAACAAAAACGAGCCCTGAGCATTGCTGAAAACGCGGCCAGGAGGCGCTGCCCCCTTCTTGGCGCCACGACATTGGTACCAATTCATCCCCCGGAGTTTATTTTGAAACGATGAAACACATTCACTGTTTCAAAAATACTCATTTCACCATCCATTGCCCCTCGGGCCAGAACGCATGGAAGGCAAAGGCAAACATCACATCATGGGCCACATCCTGCCCGGCGCCATCGCGCACCCGGATCGCCCCCACCGCTTTGCCGCCACCGATATCGGCAGTATCCAGGGCGGAGGATTGTTCATCCTCCCAGGTCAGCGTCACGCCGTTTTCCGCAATCCGCCCCTCAGCCCGCAGCCGATCAAAGGTCCAGGCAGCATCGCCCACCCGCACCACCCGCATCAAGGGCGGCACGTCATGCGGCGGGTTTTCCCCGCTGTACAGGAACGGCCGGTGCGAACTGTCGTAATTCTGATAGGGGTTCATCCCATAGGCGCGGCGGAACGGCGGTTCCGCCATGACCAGCCCCTCGGGATGGGCCTCGCGGAAGGCCGCCCAGCTTTCCATCCAGACCGGCAGCTGGGTCAGCTCCACCCCGGTCAGATCGCCCACGATGCCGGTGCCAAGCGCCTGCTGCCACCAGCTCTCGGTCTCGCGATCATACATCACCATGTCCGAATTGCGAAGCTTGCCCGAGACACCAAAGGACAATTCGCCCGCCTCGGTGCGCCGATCAAACACGATGGCCGAGTTGCACAAGGGGCAGAAGGTCACCGCCACGGGAATATCGCCAATACGATCATTCACAATCTCATGCCACATCAGATAGCGCAGCGGATAGGCGCGCGCCGGCTGCCCTTCCAGCGCCACGGTGATCACGCTTTCACGCGGTGACAGCCCCGCCTCATCCGATTGGCGCAGGAACTGCGGCGCATCCACCGCCGGAATGCCATCTTTGGGCGGCCCGCCCGACAGGATCTCGGCCCAATTGGCCACCGTGGTCTGGCTGAAATCCGTCTCCGGCCATTCATATTGCCAAAAGCTTGGATCAGCACTCACCGGCGTGCCAACAGGCAGGCCAAGCGCGGCGGTGGCAACAAGGGCCATCAGGGTGCGTTTCATCAGGGTACGTTTCATCCGGGCGTCCTCCTGACGCCAGCCTGACAGAGCGCCCCCGCCCCGCCTAGCCCGCCCCACGCATATGTGATCCTGCGGGAGGCAATCCTGAGCGACGCCTGAGGGCTAGATCCCTGAAGAAATGGCGATATAGTCAGACCAGATTCTATTTAAAGAGGTTTTACCGATGCCATTTATTCTTGGCGCTCTGGCCGTGCTGGGTGCGGCCTATTTCTGGATGGTCCGCATGCGCGACGCCAAAGACATCACCTATGAGATGCTGGATGTTGCCAATGACGTCCGCCTCGCCGCCCGCCGGTTTGGCTTTAAGCGGCGCAACAACCTGCACCCGGTTGAAGCGGTGGAGGATCCTCTGGTGGCCGCAGCGGCGCTGGTGGTCGGGTTTCTTGAACTGGAAGACTACCCAACCTCCGAACAGAAAACCTCCATGATCAGCGCCCTGCGCGAAAACCTGCATGTGTCACACGAGGATGCCGAAGAACTGGCCGTTCTGGGCCGCTGGCTGGTGGGAGAATGTGGCGGCGCCAATCCTGCCATGTCCCGCCTTGCCCGGCGTCTCTTTAAGCTCTCTGGTCAGGAGCATTTTACCGCTGTCGCCAAAAGCCTTCAGATGATCGCCAAATTCGGCACCGGCAGCCTCAGCGCCAAACAGCAAGAAGCGCTGACAGATGTTTCCAGGATCATGAAGATGGCCTGACCGCCCTTGACGCCTTTAAGGCAACCTGTTGTTTTCCCCGAAAAACCCAAAACTCTCTGAGGGAGCTTAGCCAATGATCCAAGGATCCTGTCACTGCGGCGCCGTCCGTTTTGACTATCAGCCAACAGCCGAAACAGCGGTCTCCTGCAACTGTTCGATCTGTCGCCGTCTAGGCGCCACCTGGATCTATGCCAATGCCGATCAGATCAACCTTCACATGGCCGAAGGCGCCACTCGCCGCTACCTGCGCGGCGAAGAAAACATCGGCTTTCACAGCTGCACCACCTGTGGCTGCCCAACCCATTGGGAAAACATGGCCGAGCCAGAAACCGGCCATATGGCGGTGAACCTCAACCTCTGCGACCCTGAGGTGGCCGCAAAGGTCCCGGTGCGCCGCTTTGACGGCGCCGACAGCTGGAGCTTTATTGATTAGGCTGGATTAACTTGGCTGGGCCCGCGCCCGCAGAAACGCCCGGATGATGCCTTCCAACTTCGCCGCACCCACAGGCGCTGACGCTTTGGTGTGTTCATGGCTGATATGCTCATGCCCCAGCCCCGCCGCCATATTGGTCACCACGGAAAAGGCGCAGACCTGCATCTCCAGAAACCGCGCCAGGATAACCTCAGGCACGGTGGACATGCCCACCGCATCAGCGCCCAGCAGCTTCAGCATCCGGATCTCCGCCGGGGTTTCAAAGTTCGGCCCGGAATACCAGGCATAAACCCCTGATTTCAGGTCAATCCCCTGGGCTTTGGCAATCTCGCTCAGCTCGGCGCGCAGGTCCGGATCATAAGCCTCGGTCAGGTTCACAAACCGCTTATCCGTCTTCTCCCCAATCAAGGGCGAGCGGCCCGAATAGTTGATGTGATCGTTTAGCAGCATCAGATCGCCGGGCGGAATATCGGCACGGAAGGATCCGCAGGCATTGGTCAGAAACAGCGTCTCGACCCCCAATGCCTTCAGCACCTCCAAAGGCAGACGCATCGCCGCCGCATTGCCATTTTCATAAAAATGTTCACGCCCGCCGAGGATCGCCACCTCACAGCCCTCAAAACGGCCCAGATTCAGCTGCGCCTTGTGGCCTGAGACACCTACATGGGGAAAACCCGGCAGATCCGCATAATCGATCGAAACACCCTCGACATGTTCCGCCAGCCCGCCAAGGCCCGATCCCAGAATAAACCCAACCTTCGGCGCCACCCCCGGCGCCCGCGCCCGAATAATCTCAAATGCTGTCATGTCGCCCCCTGTGGCGCCCATGAAAGCGCCTGTTTTCATCTTGCCAAAAATACTCAAAAACACAAACGCCGCCCCAAGCCCGACTGTGCAGGCCAAAGAGGCGGCGTTTGCCAAAATCACATTGTCAGGCCTGTTAGCAGGCCCGAGATCACTCGGTCACGGTGACCTTTTTCATCACATCCGGTGCGCCGACAACCTCACCATTGCGGCCCGCGCCGCGTTTGATGGCGTCAACCACATCCATGCCTTCGGTCACTTCACCGACGATGGTGTACTGGCCGTTCAGATGCGGCGCCGGGGAGAACATGATGAAGAACTGCGAATTGGCCGAGTTCGGGCTCTGGCTGCGCGCCATGCCCACAACACCCCGGTCGAAGTTCAGGTCGGAAAACTCCGCCTTCAGGTCAGGACGATCGGAACCGCCACGACCCGCCATGCGCATATCGCCGCCCATCACGCCGAACTGCACATCACCGGTTTGCGCCATGAAGCCCTCGATCACGCGGTGAAACACCACGTTGTCATAGGCGCCTTCAGCGGCCAGCGTCGTGATCTGTTCAACATGGCCGGGGGCCACATCCTCGAACAGGTCGATCTGGATGGTGCCATTGGCCTCACCCGCGACCTCGATGTTGATGCCGGCAGCGGCGACGGGGCCTGCTGCCAGAACCAGTGCGGCTGCCAGCGACTTATACATCCGCGGCAACCTTCATCGAGATCATGCGATCCGGGTTCGCAGGCGGCTCACCACGTACAATCGCGTCCACATGCTCCATCCCCGAGGTCACCTGACCGTAAACGGTGTACTGACCGTTGAGGAAGCTGTTGTCTTTGAAGTTGATGAAGAACTGCGAGTTGGCCGAGTTCGGGTTCTGCGACCGGGCGGCGCCCAACGAACCACGGGCGTGCGGCACTTTGGAGAACTCAGCCGGCAGATCCGGCAGGTCCGAACCACCGGTGCCTGCGCGGCCGGGGTTGTAGTTGTTTTCCATGTTGGCGTGTTCCACATCACCGGTCTGGGCCATGAAGCCGTCGATCACACGGTGGAAGGCAACATTGTCATATTTGCCAGCGCGGGCCAGTTCTTTCATGCGCTCAACGTGCTTGGGTGCAACGTCCGGCAGCAGTTCAATCACAACCGTGCCACCCTTCAGTTCCAGCAGGATGGTGTTTTCGGGATCTTTATACTCGGCCATGGGGGCCTCCTCTGTAATCATCTTGCCCCGATACCTAAGCCCCAAACAGCCAATTGCCAAGCATGAGGTTGACCTGAGCGCCCTCACAAGCGATGACACGCACAACCACAGTGATTTTTCCCTTTGGAGAGCAGAGCATGGCTTGGAAAACCCTTGATGACATGGATCTCAACGGCACGCGCGTTTTGGTGCGCGTGGACATCAACGTCCCTACCGCCGACGGCAAGGTAACGGATGCCACCCGGATCGAACGGATTGTGCCCACGGTCAATGACATCATCGCCAAAGGCGGCAAGCCCCTGCTGATCGCGCATTTTGGCCGTCCCAAGGGCAAGGTGGTGCTGGACATGTCGCTGCGCGTCACGCTCAGCGCGCTGGAAACCGCGCTTGGCCGCTCGGTCGCCTTCATCGAAACGCTGGAAGGCGCAGAAACCCCGTCGGCCGAAGTGGACGCCGCTGAGGTGGCGCTTTTGGAAAACATCCGCTTCCACCCCGGCGAAGAGAAAAACGATCCCGAATTTGCCGCCCGCCTGGCCAAATTGGGCGATGTGTTTTGCTCGGATGCCTTCTCGGCCTCGCACCGCGCCCATGCCTCCACCGAAGGGGTGGCGCATCACTTGCCCTCCTGCGCCGGTCGTCTGATGCAGGCTGAGCTGGAGGCGCTGGACGGCGCCTTGGGTCAGCCGGTGCGCCCGGTTGTGGCCGTGGTTGGCGGCGCCAAAGTGTCCACCAAACTGGAACTGCTGGGCAATCTGGTCGCCAAGGTGGATCATCTGGTGATCGGCGGCGGCATGGCCAACACCTTCCTGGCCGCCCAGGGCATCGATGTGGGCAAATCGCTCTGCGAACATGACATGACCGACACCGCGCGTGAGATCATGGAAAAGGCCAAGGCCGCCAGTTGTGACATCGTTCTGCCTGCCGACGTGGTCGTAGCCGCTGAATTTGCAGCTGGCGCCGCCAATGAGGTTGTCGCCAATGACGCCTGCCCGGCGGATAAGATGATCTTGGATGCCGGCCCGAAAGCGGTTGAGCGCATCGCAGAGATCCTCGACGGCGCCAAAACCCTGATCTGGAACGGCCCGCTTGGCGCCTTTGAGATCGACCCCTTTGACACCGCCACCAACGCCGCCGCCCAAAAAGCGGCTGCCCTGTCCAAAGCTGGCCAGCTGACCTCGGTCGCAGGGGGCGGTGACACGGTTGCAGCGCTCAACCAAGCAGGGGCCGCAGCAGATTTCACATATATCTCCACCGCAGGCGGCGCCTTCCTTGAGTGGATGGAGGGCAAAACCCTCCCCGGTGTGGCCGCCCTTCAGGGCTGAGCACCCTGCCCCAAGAACAACAGGATCTGTCGCAAAACTGCGACGGATCCAGCCTAAGATGGGGTGAATTCACCCCATCTTAACACCTTGACCTGAAAGTTTTCCCGTCGCTAGCGCTACCAAGATTGTCAGCCGCCGCGCTGTCGCTTATTGGAGCGGTTGAAAGCAGACCTTTCCTCCACTGAACACGTATTCACACGCAGGACCTGACCATGACAAACCAGACCCAAAGCGAATTGATTGGCACCGGCAACGGCTTCATTGCGGCCCTGGACCAGAGCGGCGGCTCCACCCCGAAGGCCCTGCGCCTCTACGGTGTGAACGAAGACGCCTACACCTCCGAAGAAGAGATGTTCAGCATCATCCACGACATGCGCGCCCGCATCATCAAATCCAACGCGTTCAACGGCGAACGTGTGCTGGGCGCCATCCTGTTTGAACGCACCATGGATGGTGACATCGATGGCAAACCCACCGCCACCTACCTGTGGGAGGATTGCCAGGTCGTGCCCTTCCTGAAGGTCGACAAAGGTCTGGCGGATGAGGAAAACGGCGTTCAGATCCTGAAACCCATGCCCGATCTGGGTGCGCTCCTGGACAAAGCCGTGTCCAAAGGCATCTACGGCACCAAAATGCGCTCGGTCATCAGCGCCGCCTCGCCCGAAGGCATCAAAGCCGTTGTGGCCCAGCAGTTTGAGATCGGCAAACAGATCATCGCCGCTGGCCTGATGCCGATCATTGAACCCGAGGTGACCATCTCGATCGCTGACAAGGCGCAGGCCGAAGAGATGCTGATGGCGGAAATCAAGGCTCAGCTGGACGCTCTGGAAGGTGATCAGCAGGTGATGCTGAAACTGACCCTGCCGGAGGTGGCCAACACCTACAAACCGCTGGCCGATCACCCGCGCGTGCTGCGCATGGTGGCGCTGTCGGGCGGCTATGACCGGGATGAGGCCAACACCCGTCTGGCCCAGAACACCGGCATGATCGCCTCCTTCTCGCGCGCCCTGACCGAAGGTTTGTCGGCCCAACAGGACCAGAACGCCTTCGACGCCACGCTGAACACCAGCGTCCAGTCGATCTACGACGCCTCCGTCGCGGGCTAAGCTCCTAATGATACTTCAAAAAAAGGCGCTCCACCCCGGGGCGCCTTTTTTGTGCCTGCGCGTGATGCTGATAGCGCGGGATCACGGCCGCCAGGCCGCCGCGTATCGCCGGGCCGCCCCCGGGCACGGCGATTTGATGGCATAGGCTGACCCAATATTGGTCCACTTACCCGCCAGATAAACTGCCAGATAGCACCCGCAGGATCGCCGCACCGCGGCCCTCTGATACGCTGCTCTCACGTGCCAACAATTGACATCCGCGCCACTTCCCGCAGAACTGGGCCAAACAAGACGCCGCACAAGACCATGAGGCCCCGATGATCATCCGCACCGCCACCGCCGCAGACGCCCAAGGGCTGGCCGAGATCTACAACCACGCCGTTGAAAACACCGTCGCCATCCTCAACGAAACCCTGGTTGACGCCGAAAACCGCGCCGCCTGGGTGGCCCAGCGGCAGGGTGACGGGTTTCCGGTGCTGGTCGCCGAAGAGCACGGTCAGGTGATTGGCTATGCTTCCTACGGACCCTGGCGGTCCTTCCACGGGTTTCGCGAAACGGTCGAGCATTCGGTCTATGTCCGTGATGGCCAGCGCGGCAAGGGGCTGGGCCGGCAGCTGATGCAAGCACTGATCGATCAAGCCAAGGCGGACGGGCTGCACATGATGGTGGCCGCGGTGACCGCCGGCAATGACGCCTCAATCCGCCTGCATGAGGCGCTGGGATTTGAGGTCACCGCTCGCATGCCGCAGGTTGGCCAGAAGTTCGGCGAGTGGCTCGAATTGATCTTCCTGCAGCTGCGCCTGGATGACCGCCCCTCACCCTGATCAGCCCCTGTTTACGCCTTGATTACGCAGTCAAATTGCTGGACCGCGGGCGGTTATCACCGCCCAGACTTCCCGCCCGGCCAAGGCTGCTGCAATTATGTGACACAAGTCCAAGTTATCCCCAGAAAACTGCACTCTCTTTTGGCTAAGGGGATTCACACGGCGAATCACCTATGGCATAATTCCTGCATCGCCCAAGCAAGAGGCGAACCTGCCAAAACGGCGGGATTTGAGAGGCAGAGCAATGCACCGCAGTAAGCGCAGCACCCTGGGCACTTGGGCCTATTTCACCCTGGCATTTTTGCTGGGCGTCTACTTCACCGTCGCGGCGGTGCAAGGGGGCTACGGGGTCTCACGCCGGGCTGAGATTGAGCGCGAAGCCGCCACGCTGAACCGCGAATTGGCCGCGCTGCAGGTTGAGGTTGACCGGATGGATAATCTGACCCGCCGCCTCTCTGACACCTACCTGGATCTGGACCTGCTGGATCAGCAGGCCCGTTCGGTGCTGGGCATGATCCGCAGCGATGAATTGGTCATCCGCTGATCTGCTGCTATCTTTCGCTACATCTTAATGTCAGGGCTTAAATCTTCCGCCTGAACGCGGCTGGATTTTGCCGCGTAACGGGTTGCGATGAATTAAGTCTCGCCCTGCGCATTCGTTTGCTGTATAGAATAGTTTAACGCTAAACTATATTTGCTACCGGGAGGATGACGCCGCATGGCCGCCAAGAAAACCCAAGCTAAATCAAACGTTTCCGCCGAGGAACTGAAATCCTACTATCGGGACATGCTGTTGATCCGCCGATTCGAAGAAAAGGCCGGTCAGCTCTATGGCATGGGCCTGATTGGCGGGTTCTGCCACCTCTACATCGGTCAGGAAGCGGTTGTTGTTGGCCTCGAAGCTGCCGCCAAAGAAGGCGACAAGCGCATCACCTCTTACCGTGACCACGGCCATATGCTGGCCTGCGGCATGGACCCCAACGGCGTGATGGCCGAGCTGACCGGCCGCGAAGGCGGCTACTCCAAGGGCAAAGGCGGCTCCATGCATATGTTCTCGAAAGAGAAACATTTCTACGGCGGCCACGGCATCGTTGGCGCGCAGGTGCCGCTGGGTGCGGGCCTTGCCTTCTCGGACAAATATCGCGGCAATGACAACGTGACCTTCGCCTACTTCGGCGACGGCGCAGCCAACCAGGGCCAGGTCTATGAGACCTTCAACATGGCCGCGCTGTGGGATCTGCCGGTGATCTTCGTGATCGAGAACAACCAATACGCCATGGGTACCGCCCAGAACCGTTCCACCTCGACCGAGGACATTTACACGCGTGGCGCCCCCTTTGGCATCCCTGGTGAGATTGTCGACGGCATGGACGTGCTGGCCGTGAAAGCCGCCTCCGAGAAAGCCGTCGCCCACTGCCGCGCCGGCAAAGGCCCCTATATCCTAGAGGTCAAAACCTACCGCTACCGTGGCCACTCCATGTCGGATCCGGCAAAATATCGGACACGCGAAGAAGTGCAGAAAATGCGCGACGAGCGTGACCCGATTGAACAGGTGCGTGACCTGCTGCTGACCGGCAAACACGCCACTGAGGATGATCTGAAGGCGATTGATAAAGAAATCAAAGCGATCGTGAACGAATCCGCTGATTTCGCCAAAGAAAGCCCGGAACCGGCGCTCGAAGAGCTCTGGACCGACATTTACGCCTGATCCCCGAGGAGACACTGACAATGGCAACCGAAATTCTCATGCCCGCCCTGTCCCCCACCATGGAGGAAGGCACCCTGGCCAAATGGCTGGTCAAAGAAGGCGATACCGTAAACTCCGGCGACATCATGGCCGAGATCGAAACCGACAAGGCAACGATGGAGTTTGAAGCGGTCGATGAAGGCATCATCGGCAAGATCCTGATCGCGGAAGGCACCGAAGGTGTCGCCGTGAACACCCCGATCGCCGTACTGCTGGAAGAGGGCGAAAGCGCCGATGACATCGCCGCACCTGCCGCACCTGCCCCCGCAGCTGAGGCCGCCCCGGCCCCCGCAGCCGCCCCGGCACCGGTGGCAACCGCCCCGGCAACCCCTGTGGCAGCCCCCGCTGATCTGACCCCGGATTGGCCCGAAGGCACCCCGATGAAACAGCAGACCGTGCGCGAAGCCATCCGCGACGCCATGGCCGAAGAAATGCGCGGCGATGAAAACGTCTTCCTGATGGGCGAAGAAGTCGCCGAATATCAGGGCGCTTATAAAGTTTCGCAGGGCCTGCTGGATGAGTTTGGCTCCAAACGCATCATCGACACCCCGATCACCGAACACGGCTTTGCCGGCATCGCCACCGGCGCGGCCTTCGGTGGCCTGCGTCCGATTGTTGAGTTCATGACCTTCAACTTCGCCATGCAGGCGATCGACCAGATCATCAACTCCGCCGCCAAGACGCTTTACATGTCCGGCGGTCAGATGGGTGCGCCGATGGTCTTCCGTGGCCCGAACGGCGCCGCTGCCCGCGTGGGCGCCCAGCACAGCCAGGACTACGCCGCATGGTACGCGCAGATCCCCGGCCTGAAGGTTGCGATGCCCTATTCGGCAGCGGATGCCAAAGGTCTGATGAAGACCGCCATCCGTGACAACAACCCGGTGATCTTCCTGGAAAATGAAATCCTCTACGGTCGCTCGTTCGATGTGCCGGATATGGATGATTTCACCGTGCCCTTCGGCAAGGCCCGCATCTGGCGCGAAGGCACGGATGTGACGCTGGTGTCCTTCGGCATCGGCATGCAATACGCGCTGGAAGCGGCTGACAAGCTGGCCGAAGAAGGCATCTCGGCCGAGGTTATCGACCTGCGCACCCTGCGCCCGATCGATTATGACACCGTGCTGAACTCGGTCATGAAAACCAACCGCTGCGTCACCATCGAAGAGGGCTTCCCGGTCGCCTCCATCGGCAACCACCTCTCGGCCACCATCATGGAACGCGCCTTTGATTACCTGGACGCCCCAGTGATCAACTGCACCGGCAAGGACGTGCCCATGCCCTACGCCGCGAACCTGGAACGCCACGCACTGATCACAACGGACGAAGTAATCGCCGCTGTGAAACAAGTGACCTATCGCTGAGGAGCCTGACAGATGCCTATTGAAATCCTCATGCCCGCCCTGTCCCCCACCATGGAGGAAGGCACCCTGGCCAAATGGCTGGTCAAAGAGGGCGACACCGTGTCCTCAGGCGATCTGATCGCTGAGATTGAAACCGACAAAGCCACCATGGAATTTGAAGCCGTGGACGAAGGCGTTGTCGGCAAGATCCTGGTGGCCGAAGGGTCCGAAGGGGTGGCTGTAAACACCCCAATCGCGGTTCTGCTGGAGGACGGCGAAAGCGCCTCTGACATCGGTTCTGGCGCTCCCGCGGCACCTGCAGCTGAGGCGGCCCCTGCGGCCGTCGAAGCGGCCGCTCCCGCCCCAGCTGCCGCACCCGCCGCTCCGGCACCTGCAGCAGCACCGGCCGCTCCGGCCAGCGCTGATGGCTCCCGCATCTTTGCCTCGCCTCTGGCGCGACGCATCGCGGCGGACAAAGGTCTGGATCTGGCCACGCTCACCGGCTCCGGCCCGCGGGGTCGCATCGTGAAGGCAGACGTTGAAAACGCCGTTGCCGCACCAGCCCCTGCCGCCGCCGCAGCCCCCGCTGCCGCACCGGCCAAAGCCGCCGCTGCTGCCCCCACCGGCCCCTCGACCGAAGCGGTCATCAAAACCTACGAAGGTCGCACCTTCGAAGAGGTTTCGCTGGACGGTATGCGCAAAACCATCGCGGCCCGCCTGTCCGAGGCCAAACAGACCATCCCGCACTTCTACCTGCGTCGTGACATCAAACTCGACGCGCTGCTGAAGTTCCGCTCGCAGCTGAACAAACAGCTGGAAGCGCGCGGCGTGAAACTTTCGGTCAATGACTTCATCATCAAGGCCGTGGCCAACGCGCTGCAACAGGTGCCCGAAGCCAACGCCGTTTGGGCCGGTGACCGGGTGCTGCAGATGAAAGCCTCGGACGTGGCCGTTGCCGTTGCGATCGAAGGCGGTTTGTTTACCCCGGTTCTGCAGGACGCGGATATGAAATCCCTCTCGGCTCTGTCGGGTGAGATGAAAGATCTGGCCTCCCGCGCCCGTGAACGCAAGCTGGCCCCGCATGAATATCAGGGCGGCAGCTTTGCGATCTCCAACCTCGGCATGTTCGGCATCGACAACTTCGACGCCATCGTGAACCCGCCCCACGCTGGCATTCTGGCCGTGGGCGCTGGCACCAAGAAGCCGGTTGTGGGCGAAGATGGTGAGCTGACCGTCGCGACCGTCATGTCGGTCACCATGTCGGTGGATCACCGTGTCATCGACGGCGCCGTTGGCGCCAACCTGCTGAAAGCCATCGTCGACAACCTGGAAAACCCGGTTGCCATGCTGGCCTAAGCCAAGCCGCTGATAGAAAACGCAAAAGCCCCGGTGAAAGCCGGGGCTTTTGCGTTCAGTGGGATCGCGCCCGACTCCGGGGGCGGCTTGCAGCACGCAGCGGCGCCTAATCACGCGCCAGCACCTAAATCTGCGCACCCTGTCCTATTCGCGCCCGCCCTATCAAACCGAAGGTTTGTCTGCGACAAAACGGGGCGGGGTCGGGCGCGATCCGGTTCGCTGCACGAACCGGAAAGAGATTCTTCACCACAAGGGCTTCCTGCGTCCGAAGCGCGATGTGGCCTTTTAAGCCTCTTGAAATCGTTGCCAGCGTGAAACAGCGGCCGTAGGCCGCCGCGCATCGCCGGGCCGCTCCCGGGCACGGCGATTTGATGAGATAGGCGCAATGCTGGGAGGTCACGGAGATTAGGCCATGATAAACTGCCAGATAGCCGGCCAAGGTCGCCGCACCGCGGCCCTATGAAGCGCAAAACCCCGCAGCCTGCGCCGCGGGGTCTCAAATCTCTCAGCAGCGCAAAAGCTTACTTGCCCAGCAACTGATCCATGCTGATTGAGGGTTGGGAACAGCCTGCTTCGCCCACCACTTTGGCCGGCACGCCAGCGACGGTGGATTTGCACGGCACCTCCTGCAGCACGACCGAACCGGCCGCTACGCGGGAACAATCGCCGACACGGATGTTGCCCAGTACCTTGGCGCCTGCGCCGATCAACACGCCATTGCCGATCTTCGGATGGCGGTCCTCTTCTTCCTTGCCGGTGCCGCCCAACGTCACCGAATGCAGCATCGACACATTATCGCCCACCACAGCAGTTTCACCGATCACGATGGAATGGGCGTGGTCGATCATGATGCCTTTGCCGATCCGTGCGGCGGGATGAATGTCAACGCCAAACATCTCAGAAATCCGCATCTGGAAGAAATAGGCCAGATCACGCCGCCCCTCGGACCACAGCCAATGGCCGATCCGGTAAGCCTGCAACGCCTGATAACCCTTGAAGAACATCAACGGCTGGAAAAACCGGTGGCAGGCCGGATCGCGTTCGCGCACCGCAACCATATCTGCCCGCGCCGCCAGCGAAATCTCGGGATCGGCGCGATAGGCCGCATCGGCGATTTCACGGATCAACTGCTCGGACATCTCAGCCGAGGCCAGTTTCACAGCGGTGCGATAGGCCAGTGCGGCCTCAATGGTTTCGTGGTGCAAAATGCTGGAGTGGATCAAACCGCCCAAAAGCGGCTCTTCCTGAACCGCGTCCTCTGCCTCGGCCCGGATCTGCGTCCAGACCGGATCAAGGTCGGTCAAGTTGGTTCTGGTTTCAGCCATGCCTACCATCCTCTGAAGTCTCAGGGTTGCCTCACTATACCAGATAGGCAGGCTTGGCAAAACGCAAAGACGTGAAAGCTGTCACCACGGTTAGAAATCTGTTTCCGCGCACGTTTCTCCCCCCGGTTCGCCCCCCCCGGCCTCACCCCAGTGACAGATGCGCCGCGGCGCCGGGGCCGTAACGGGCTGAGATCTGGCGCAGCTCCACCACATGACCTGACACCCCACCATCTGCGGCCTGTTCGGCGGCCGAGTAAGTCCAGTCCGGTGCGGTCAACTGCACCTCACGCAGCACTGTGTCGCCCGCCATAACGCGCAGCAGATAGGCCTCACTCTCCTCGCCCAGTGGCACATCCAGCCCGTCCCAGCTATCAGCACCGATGCGGCTGCGGCGGATCCAGCTGAAGGCCAGACTGCCATCTGCCAGCTGCTGGTGGCGCAGATGCACCGGCGCATTGGGGCGCAGACCGATGCCGGAAAACGCATGTATATCATGCACATAGGACGGATCATCATAGCCCCGTCGGGCAGACCCAATGCGGAAATGCTGCGCCAGCCCACGGGTGTTTGCCGCCAGCGGCAGTTGTTGCGGCGCACCGTCCAGCAACACCGCGTAGGTGCCCAGGGGCCAGGGATCCCCCATCGCGCCCTCGGTGCCCTGTTGGCCACGCAACAGCCCGGTCAGCACATAGCGCCCGCCCTGCCCCTCGGATGCCGCACCGGTACCCGGCCCAACCAGCTCAGCCTCGGTGAATTGCACCAACTCCCACCCTTCGGGGCTGCCATCGCCCAGGGCGATCACATTGGCGCCAGTCAGCACCTCCTGCGGACCGCGGCTTTCCAGCGTGCCATAGGCCAGATCCACCTCAATCCGGCCCGCGTTGTCCCAGCGCCCCGCCGGGCCCTTTGCCAAAGGCGCGCTCAACTGGCCCAGCGTGGCGCGGCGGGCGGTTTCCTGCAGCAGCGCGTAGTCACGATCAAAGCCCGAATGATAGCAGGCCACGGTGCCGGGCCAGGGCGTGGCCGAAACCGCCAGATGCGGCGCATGTTCCACCTCATCCCCGCGCAGCAGTGGCAGGTCCAGAAACAGCGGCAAAACCGGCACCGGGGCGGCAAAAGGCGCAGCGGGCGCATCGTCCTCAACAATGGGCAACGGCTGATAGAGGGTCTGGTCAATCTCAACCGCCTCCAGCAATTGCTCACGGGCATATTCCACTCGCTCCACCCGGTAGCGCGCGCCCTCATAGGCCAGCACATCGCCAGCCCCCAGCCCCAGCGCCGAGGGCGGCAGCGCCAGCCGCAGCCGATCCCGCGCCACCCGCGCCTCTGACAGCCAGCGTTCCACCACCTGCCGCCCCTCAGCCCGGCTGAGCGCCATCGGCATTTCCGAGGATGAGACCGCATACGCCGCCTCATCCGGCAGCACGCTTTCTTCGGAAATCACATCGTAATCGGCGCCAGACTCGACGAAGCGCAGCCGTACCCGGCCCGCCATCTCACTTTCGCCCGCGCGGGATTTTTCGACGCTGCCTTCCAGATCCTCAGACCGGGTCAGGTGATCCTCTGACAGGTCGAGATCCACCTCCGCCCCGCGGGAGCGGAACACCAGCACCCCGTCGCGTTCTACCGCGTCAAACCCATGCCGCAGCATCAAGGGCTGCAGGGCAGCGCGCGCATCGCCCAGTTGATCCACCACATAGCCCCGCACCAGCCCGTGCAATTCACTTGTGTCAATCCGGCGCATCCCGGCGGCAAAACAGATCTCCCGCACGACCGAGGCCAGCGAACGCGCCGCCCCCCGCCCGTTCAGCCAATGCCCTTGGGCATAATTCGCCCCGTCTGACCACAAATCCAAGGCGCGCGGAAACACCGGGTAAGGCCGCGCATCCCAAGCCCAGACAAAGGCGCGCGACATGTCCAGCATCGGTGCGTCATATTCGACCGAGATCGGGTTATGCGCAGGTTCCACCCAGTACCCCAGCATGGCCCGCAGATATTGCATCTGGATCAGATCATCCCGCGCCCCGCTGGAATAATAGGGCAAGGCAGATTCTGAGGATTTGGGATCCAGAAACTTATTGGGCTGGTTGGTGCCTTTGTCGATCGCCGCGCAGCCCAATTCGGTGAACCAGATCGGCTTGGACTGCGGCACCCAAGCGGTGGGCGCGGCCTGTCGCACGCCACCTATCCGCTCATGATGCACATTCTGCCACCAGCCGCGCAGATCCTTCACCCGGTAGACCCAGGGTTCGCCATGGGCGCCATCACTGATCGGGCTGCGGATCTGCGCCGCGCGCGCCGCATCATGGGCGTAATACCAGTCATACAGCTCCCCGCCCTCAATGTTACGGCGCAGGTACTCAAGATCGTAAATCGCCCCCGCCGCCGCATCCAGATGATCGGGGCCATCACGCCAATCAGACAGCGGCATGTAGTTGTCGATCCCGATGAAATCGATCTGTTCATCCGCCCACAGGGGATCAAGGTGGAAGAGCACGTCCCCCGATCCATCCTGCGGGTGATAGCCGAAATATTCAGACCAATCCGCCGCATAGCCCAGTTTCACCTCGGGCCCCAACAGGCTACGCACCTCTGCCGCCAGTGCCTTCAGCGCCGCCACAAAGGGAAAGCCACCGCCCGCGCCGCGCAGCTGGGTCAGCCCGCGCATTTCGGACCCGATGCAGAAGCTGTCCACGCCGCCCGCCGCCGCGCAAAGCGCCGCATTGTGCAGGATAAACCGGCTGTAGGACCACTCAGTCGGGCCGTGATAGCTCACCGCGCCGCTGCTCACCGTGAAATCTGCCGCGGTGACCGTGCCGAAGAACGCCGCCACCTCAGCATCCGCCGCCGCGGTGCCATCCGGGCTGCCGGGCTGACCCGGGGCCATCGCGCCGGTGATCCGTCCGCGCCACGGCAGATGCGGCTGATCTGCGGCGCCGTCCCATGGGTTTTCCAACCCGTTGCCAGCGGTCTGCGTCATCAGGATAAACGGGTAAAACATCACCGCTTGCCCCGCCTCTTTCAGCGCTGCAATCGCCTGCAGGACCGAGGCATCCGAAGGCGTGCCACCATAAATCGGGCGCCCTTCCGCATAGGGCACCAGCCCCGCCGCACCGCGCCCGATACCCGCCACCTGCCAGGCCATATCCTTGGCATCGCCGTCCACGGTTTCCGCCAAGGGGCGCAGCTGGCAATGGCCCGCACGCAGGTCATCGCCGAACCAACTGACGATGAGTGAGGTCGCCCGCGCCGATGGCAACTCCTGTGCCATAAGATCCAGTGAGGTCTGCAAGTCGCTCTGATTGCTGACAGAATTCACATTCGCCACACGCCCGCCATCAACGCCGTTTTTGATCACTGCGGGACGGGTCGCCAGGGCATATTCACCGCTGCCGGGCATCAGCGCGACGGCCTGAACAGCCTGGGCAGGCTCCGCCTCCGCACCGGTACAGACCTGATCCGGGCGCAGCACCTCAAAATTGAACTGTGGCACCCGATTGCCAAAAGGCGCCAGATCCAGATCCTCCAGAACCACATAGGCGGTGCCGCGATAGGCCGGCACCCGGCCCGCGCCCTCCACCGCCTCCATCTTGGGGTCTGGCAGCTGGCTGTCGCTGCCCGGATAGATCCGCAAGGTCAGGTCCTGCGGTGAGATTTCGGTGCCATCGGCCCAGATCCGCGCCACACCACCAATTTCCCCCTCACAAAGCGCAATCGCCAGGCTGACCGAGTAGCTGTAGCTGCGTGTGCTGGGACGGCTGCCCTTGCCGCCGCGATGGGTCTTGCTGTGTTCTTCAAACTGGCTGGCCCAAATGACCGAACCGCCCAGACGCATCCGGCCATAGACCTGCGGAATGGCGGCCCCTTCGCCCGCACCTGTCAGGCGGAACCGGTCAATGCGCGGGCTCTCCACCACCTCACTGCCGCCCAGCAGACGTTGGTCAATGACCCGGCCCAAAGTGGCGCCAATGGCGCGGCCCACCACCACCGAGGACAGGCCCAAAATCGTGCCACCCAGACTGCCACCAATTGCAGCACCTGCCGCAGAAAACAAAATGGTTGCCATAACTTACCTCTCACTCCTCAGATCTGTCGCGGGGTCTCCGGCCAGCCAAATCGCGCCACGATCCGGCGCTGCCACGGCTGGCTGAGCGCGGTTTCCACCACCCCATGACCGCTATAGGCATGGATAAAACGCGGCGCCGCGCCGATGGCCGATTGCAGCCCCAGATGTTTGGCCACCGATCCCTGCCGCATGCGAAACAGCAGCACGTCACCCACCGCCGCCTGATCCAGTGTTTTGGCGGTCAAATGCCGCGCCGCCGCCCGCCACAGCTGTTCTTGGCCCTGCGGTTCATCCCAATCGCGGCTATAGGGCGGCAGCGCTTCCGGCTCAGCGCCATAAAGCGCCCGCCAGACCCCGCGCAGCAGCCCCAGACAATCCGCCCCCGCCCCAAGGCAGGCGGCCTGATGCCGATAGGGCGTGCCAATCCAGCGCCGCGCCTCAGCCACCACGTGATCCTGCGCCGTCATCGTCGGCTGCCCCCATTGCGGGCGGTGCTGGCGCTGGGATCCAGCGTGATCCAATCGTCGCCGGGTATGTCGGGAAATCCTTGAAAATTCAGCGCGTTGTTGAATTTCAACCGGCAGGTCGAAAACCGCTTGTCACAGCCCGCCACCAGCCGCAGCGTATCACCCGGCGCGGGCAGGATCGGCATAGGTTCCCACAGGGTGATCAGGCGCCCCTCCGGCCCGGTCTGATCCCGTTTCACCGGCGCGCGCAGTCCAGCCGCCGCACCGTACAGAACTTGCAGGGCGCCACGGGTGAACCAGCCGTCCTCAAACCCCGGTAAAGCCGCAAAACGCAAGGATGAGGCATCAATCACCGCCTCAACCGCGCCGTCATAGCGCAGACCCGGCGTGGCCAGATCCAGCCCACAGGCCCGATCCCCCAGCACCGCGCTGCAGGGTTTCTGAAAACTGCGCCCCATCGGTTCATTCAGCGCATCGGTCAGCCCGCGCAATTCCGCCCGAAACGCCCCGGCAGAACGTTCCAACGCCCCGAAAGATCCATGAAACATCACAGAACGCTGCGCTGGCGCAGCCCAATTGACCAGCCAACAGGTGACCGCCGCCCCGTCATAGCGACCGGCGGCGATATCCACCTCACTGACCTTGGCCGAACAGAGCGCCCCCAGCGCCTCGGCGTTATCAACCGACAGGCCCGTGGCCTGTTGCAGGGCCGAAGCCGTCAGGCCGCTGTCAGCCTCAAAGGTGATCCCATCAAAGACCAGCGCGCCATCATGATCGGTGAAACCCAGCCGCTGACCGTCGCGCCGCTCAACCAACCAACAGCGGCAGAGCGTGGTGACACCGCTGTCCAGATGCTGTTGTAATTCCTCAGAAATCCGCATCAGACCCGCAGCTCCACCACGGGGACATCCGGCACATCCCCGGCCTGAAATGACGCAACCGAGGCACGGATCTGATCGCTGTCAAAGCGCACCGGCACGTCAAATTCAAACCCCGCTGTGACCTCCGCCCCCGCATTGGGTGCCTCATGCAGGGTGACCAGGCCGGTGGTCACATCCAGATCAAACTGCGCGCCCTCATATTGGGTGACGCCATCGACGGCCAGGATGACACTGCCCGCCACCGGTTTGGTGATCGGACGCAGGTAACTCTGTGCGCCGGAGCGGTAGTTTTTCGCCAGTTGAAACGTCGCCGCAGTGCCATCGGCAATGGCAATCGCCTGATCGGTCGGGCGCGGATCGACCGAGGGCAGCGCCGATTTAAAATCAGCCCAATCCTTCCAGCGGAACCCGTAAAGCTGCCCCTGCCGCGCCTCAAAAAACGCGATCAGCGCCGCCACATCATCCAGCGAACGCAGCCCCAGCCCCGCATCATAGCGCCGCCGCGAATGGGCCCAGGGGGTGTTGCGCTCTTCAAACCCATTGGCCAGCGTCACCACATCGGTGCGCCGTTCCGGCCCACCTACCGCGCCGAAACTCAGGCTTTCGGGAAATCGTTCTTCATGGAAATTCATCGCCTTACCTCCCTCACCTAATCCGATTGCCCTGCGCCAGCGCGCGCCCCATTTGGGCGGCGATCTGACTGCGGGAACGTTGGAAACTGGCCACATCGGGGGTGGAGATGTTCATCACCACCGTGGCACCACCTTGCCCTACAGCGCGCACCCCCAGCTTGCCATCCGGGCCACGGCTGAGTGGCATGATCGCCTCTGGCCCCGCTTCGCCCATCAGCCCCATCCCGCCGCGCATGGCAAAGGTTGTGGGGCCGCTGACCACACCGCCCTTGGCAAAGGGCATCACACGCCCCTGCGCAAAGGCCCCGCCATCGGCAAAAGGCACAATCGCCCCGATGCTCTGCGCCAGCATGCTGCCGAAATGGTCGGTCACCGGCTTCATCGCGGTGGCATAGACCGTCTGTGAGATGGATTGCGCCAAGCCGCTCAGCGCATCCGACAGTCGTGCACCGTCAAACACCACCGAGTCAAAGGCCCGCCTCAACCCACGGCTCATGCCGCGTTCCAGCGCCGCCATCTCGACCGAGGTCTGCTGAAACGTGGCCTGCACGCGCCGCAGCTCCCGACTGAAACTATGGGCCATGCCCGCCGTATCCGACAGGTCCTGCATCAGGTGATCCAGTTGCCCGTTCAGGGTTTCAATATCGTCCGGCTCCATCGCCGCTCACTCCTGTCGCTGTCCCGATGCGCTGGATGATCCGCCATCGGGATATGATTGAAGTAGATCTTTTAACCGTTTGCGATTCATCGGCTTTTCAGATCCGAAATGCCCCAGCATCAAGGCCAGTTCGACCGGGGTCAGCGCCCAAAACTGATCCGGCCTCAGGCGCAATTGGCCAAGGCCCGCGCGCATCAACCCTGGCCAATCCAGGTTGCGACGTGTGGGTGCCTGTTGCCCGGTGTCCTGCGTCATCCGTCACGCCCTTCGGCGGCATTTGGCGGAGTGAAGGCCAAGAGCAACAGGCGCGCGGCGATCTGGGCGGCCTGCATCGGTCCCCCTGCAATATCCGCCGCCGCCAAAGTGGCCGCATCGCCCTGCCAGCCGCCCCCACGCAGCCCCGCCAGGAGCAGCGCCAGCACATCACGGCTGGAAAACCGCCCGGCCTCAAACCGTTCGACCACGGCGATCAGGCTGTCCTCCTGCAGGGTGGCTTCCAGCTCGGCCAAGGCGCCAAGCGTCAGCTTCAACCGCTGCGGTTGCCCGTCCAGAACCAGCGTGACCTCACCTGCAAAAGGGTTCGCCATCAGCTTGCCGCCGTGAAGGTCAGCGCCCCGGCCGAGGCCAGCGACATCTCATAGGTCGCTTCGCCGTCATGGCTGCCGGCATAGTCGATCGCGGTCAGCTGAAACGGCCCGGTCACTGTGCCGAAATGCGGGATAACCACCTGAAAGTCTGGCATTTCCGCATCAAAAAAGATCTGGCGTGCCCGCTCGTCCGTCGCCTCATCCTTGAAGATCCCGGCGCCAGTGAGTGCCGCCGAACGCACACCTGCGCCCGCCAGCAATTCGCGCCAGCCGCCGGTGCTGTCGAGGCTGGTCACATCAACGCTTTCGGCGTTGAATGACATCCGCGTCGCCCGCAGCCCTGCCAGCGTTTCAAACTGACCATCGCCGGTCAGATCGACCTTGATCAACAGATCCTTACCGTTCTGCGCCACCATGATGCGCCTCCGTTTTTTGTTTAACTGTCATAGAGTTGCGCGGTGAAGCGCAGGGTGATGCGGCGACTGTCATCGCTGCGATCGCGGGTTGCTTTGGCCTGGGAAAACCGCAGGCTAACGATGTGCCCCCGGGTGAGTGGCAGCGGCGCGTCAACCAGCAGGTCACTGACCCGCGCCGCTGCCTGTTTCACCGGCAAAAAGCCGGCGTCCCGCCCCACCACGTGAACCTCAAACACATGCCGTGCGCCCGCGCCGGTCTTGTCTGAACGGGCCCGCGCCTGTTCCGGCCCGATCTGCACATAGCGCTGTGGCAAAACACCCGCTGGCAGGGCGTCAAAAACGCCGTCCACCAGCGCGGCCAAATTCGCATCAGAGGAAAGTTGATTATAAATCGCCTCCTGCAGGGCGGCGGTCAGCGCATAGGTCATGTCGCCACCTCCTCATGCGCGAGGCAGACCAGATAACGGCCGCTACCGGGGCGTTCATGCACCGCATCGATCCGGTAAAGCCGCGCGCCTTCGCGCAGGCGCTGGTCAGGCCGGGGCCGCATGGAGGAGCCGACGGGTGCCGCGCGTAGCGTGATTTTCAGCCGGGCCTGTGACAGGCCTCCGGCCTCGCGGCCAGAGCGCATCGCGACCTCGGCCCAAAGCGTGCCAAGCGCTTGCCATGTTTCGGTAAATCCACCGGCGCCATCGCTGACCTGCAGCAGATCTTCCAGCATCAACTGGCGGGTCAGACGCGGAGCGGTCATTGCGCCACCCCGTCGCTGGCGCCGATGCCACCCAGCCGCATCTGGCGGTGACGTTCGATCAATGCGGTGACGCCGAAGGGCATGCAGCCCGCCTTCAGCCCGGTGTCTTCGCGGTATTCGTAATAATGCGCGGCCAGCATCAGAACGGCCTGCGCCAGATCCGGCGGCACCGCATCCCAGGGACCAAAACCCGCGGTCAGCCGCACCAGAACATGACCGCCGCTGGGAATGGCGGGCAAGCTGCCGTTGACCGGCCAAAGCGCCGGGCGCTGGCTGTCGGCCAGCAGCTGGTAGCAGGATGGATCCACAACCTCAGCCGTGCCTGTCGCGGTAAACAGCGTCACCGACTCAATCGCTGTGACCGGGGCCAGCGGCAGCGCCTGCGCGGCAGGGGTGGCCCAACGGGTCAGCTGCAGTTCAAAACTGCGCGCCAGAATGGCCTTGCTGATCCGGGCCTCAATCGCCGCAAGCGCAGCCCTGAGGAACGAGGCCAGCAGATCCTCCTGCAGATCCGCCTCGGCAAAGCCGCTGCCAAGCCGCAGATGGGATTTCAACGCCAGCACGGGCAGATCCGCGAGGGCAACAGGGGTCACTTCTGTCAGGGTCATCGGGCTCTCCGTCGCTTGCCTGGCTGTTGGGAGGGTTTGGGGCCGGTCTTGCCCGTCGCGCGGCGAACACACCGCGCGACAGGCAGTCAGGATCAGCTGGCGGCAAAGCGCAGCAGTTTGATCGCGGCAAAGTCACTGACATCGCCGCCCACCCGTTTGGTGGCATAGAACAGCACATGCGGCTTGGCGCTGAAGGGATCGCGCAGGATCCGCAGGTCCGGGCGTTCGGCCACGGTGTAACCGGCGGCAAAGTCACCAAAGGCAATGGCATCCGCGCCGCTGGCGATGTCTGGCATATCCTCAGCGATCACCACCGGATAGCCCAGCAGGCGCGCAGGTTCCCCCGCAGCCAGACCATCGGACCACAGGAAGCGGCCATCGGCATCTTTCAGTTTGCGCACCGCCCCGGCGGTTTTTGAATTCATCACAAAGGCCGCCCCGGCGCGGTACTGCGCGCCAAGCGCATAGACCAGATCGATCAGCGCATCTGCCCCGTTAAATCCACCATCAGCGCCGCTGAGCACATAGCCCAAGCTGCCCCAGGCCCAGCTGTCATTGGCCACAGCCGAATGGGTCAGAAAACCGGTGGGTTTATCCACGCCGTCGCCATTCACAAAGGCCGCCGCCTCAGCCCGGGCGAATTTTTCACCGATACGACCGGCCAGCCAGCCCTCAATGTCAAAGGCGGCATCGTCCAGCAGGCGTTGGCTGGCCTTGGGCAGCGCCGACAGTTCATGCAGCGGGATGGAAATGCGATCGATGGTCGGCGTGCCGGTTTCGGTGGCCGCAGCCTCGGTCGCCCAGCCGTGGCCCAGCTCACCCTGATCAATGAGCACGTCATAGGAGGTGGCTTCGACCGCAACAACATTGGCAATCGCCCGGATTGAGGCCGCGCCGGTCAGCACCGATTGCACCGCCTGAGAGGTGGCGGGATCCACCAGGTAGCCGCCATCGCCGTTCACCGCGGTCGAGAGCGCCTTGCCCTCCAGTTCCAGCCCGCGCAGCCCGTCATCTTCGCCAGAGCGCAGATAGGCGTTGAAGGCCTTCTGATGCGGCACCTCAGGGGTGGCTGCGGCGCTCAGCTGGGGGCGCTGCGGGATATGGGCGGGGGTGTTGGATTTCCGGTCAATCATGGTCAATCGCTCTTCCTGCTTTTCAATGCGGTGATAAACATCGGCCCGAAAGCCGTTGAACGCGCTCATAAAATCCGCGACTGCGGCTTTCACTTCCTGGGCCGGAGACAGATCTTCCCCGGTCCGAGACTCTGCCTCGGTCATGGCATTTCCTTTCGTGAGGGATGGATGGGTTGGGGGCGCGTCAGGCGCCCGGTTGGCGGATCAATTCGGTTGCGTTTCGAAGCGTGGCGGTGAGATCGCGCCAGTCTCGTGCGTCATTTTGCGCCTTTTCCTGCAGCGCTGCGGGCCGCAGCCGCGCAGACGGCAACATGGGGAAAGTCACCAGCGACACCTCCCACAGGTCCAGCTGTTGCAGAGCGCGGCCGCCGGTGGGGTTTTTGACTGCCTTTTCCGTGCGATACCCGATCGAGAGCCCGTCAATAGCCCCGGCGGCAATCAGTGCCTGCGCTTCGCGGGCGCGCGAGACCTCAGGCAAGAGCCGCCCCTTGACCCAGAGGCCGCGCGCGTCTTCATAAATCTCCTCCCACAGGCCGATGGGCTGGGCCGGATCATGCTGCCACAGCATTTTGACCGCGCGTGCCTCAGCCGCCAACCGCTTGAGGGAGGCGGCAAAAGCGCCGGGCATCACCCGATCCCCGCCCTGATCAGGCTGGTGAAACAGGCTGGCATAGCCGCTGATCGTGACCTCACCTTCAACGGATAGTGAATTGTTTAAGGGGGTAAATTTACGTTCCAACATCATCATACCTCAGCCAATGTGCAGCAGCGATTGCAGCGCCTGCGCCAGGATCATCGCGACCACCCCGTAGACGGTCAGCCACAGGCGACGTTCCAGCCGTTCCATCTGGTGTTCCAACCGTTCGATGCGGCGGTTCTGCCCGTCAAACTGCAATTTCGTCATCCTCTCATGGGCCTCCAGCTTGAGGCCGGGTGCGCATTCAAAAGGTTCAAACCGGCGTTCATCGCGCATCGCCCGTTTCCTTTTCGGGGCCTTCCGCCGGCTCTTCAACAGACAAGGCAGGCAGCCCCAAGAGGGCCCGTTTTTCCGCGATCGACAGGAAGGCCGCATCGCTGATCCGCTGCCATTGCGCGTCGCGTTCGGCGGCCAGGGCGGGCACTTGATCCAGATCGACCCGCAGGTCCAACGACGCCGTGACATGGTGCGACAGGAAATCACCCAACCGGCCACAGACCTTTTGCACCAGCGGCAGCACCGTCAGCCGGTAGAAGGCGCGATTGGCCTCCTGATAATTGGCGTAGGTGGCATCCCCCGGCACGCCCAAGAGCATCGGCGGCACCCCGAAGGCCAGGGCAATTTCGCGCGCGGCGCTGTCCTTGGTTTTCTGGAACTCCATGTCCGAGGGGCTGAACCCCATCGGTTTCCAGTCCAATCCGCCCTCCAGCAGCATTGGCCGGCCCGCATTGCCTGCGCCCTGATGGTACTGCGCCATTTCGGCCTGCAACCGGTCATATTGATCCGCGCTGAGCCCGGCCTGCCCGTCCGCGCCCTGATAGACCAAAGCGCCCGAGGGTCGCGCGGCATTGTCCAGCAGCGCCTTCGACCAGCGCGAGGCGGCATTGTGCACGTCCAGCGCCTGCGCGGCGGCCTGCATCGGCGACAGCCCATAGTGATCATCCTGCGGATGAAAGGCGCGGATATGGCAAATCGGCGGCAGATCGGCGCGCATGTTGAACCGGTGTTTGCGGCCGTTCACGGCGTAATCATAGGCCTTGGGCCAGCCGTCAGCGCCCGGCACCAGCTGCATCCGATCCGACCGCAGCACGTAAAGTTCACAAAGCTCACCCTCATGGCCCACGGCCTCCAGATAGCCGTCGCCCGTCAGCAGGATCTGGGCATAAAGCGCCTCCAGCAGTTCCGCGCGGCCCTGCACCGGGTTTGGGCGGCGCAGCAGGTCCAGCAACGGATGGGTCTCATAGCGCTGCAACCGGTCCTGCAACAGCAGCGGCAGCGAGGCGGCGGCTTCGGCGATCAGTTTGACACAGCGAAACCCCACCGGATTGCCGGCAAACCCGTTGCGCGCCAGTGAGGCGGCATCGCGCGGGCTCCAGGTGATGCGGCCTGCGCTTTGCAGGGTCATCATCCGCCCGGCCGCGCTGGCCTTTTGCGCCGGGACCGCAGCCACAGCGGTTTCAGGGGCGGTTTGCGGCATTGTGGTGGTCGATTTGAAAAGCGAAAACACCATTGGGTTCGATTTCTCCTGCTTTTGCCAACTGGCGGCGGGTCAGTTTGTGTTGCGAAACACTGTGACGGGAAATGGTTAACGTCTGTTCACTACAGCGCACGCAGCTGTGGGCGGCGCCAGTTTTGTGCTGGGGTGAGGACCAGATCGGTCAGCGCCCAGACCAGCGCATCCACCCGGTCGGGGCTACCTTTGCCGCTGAACCCCTGGGCGGTCATGGCGCACATCTGATCCTCCAGCGCACCCAGATCGCGGGCGTGAAACACCCGCCCCTGTTCATAAAGCGCTGCCACGGGTTCTGCGCGGGCGACCTTGCCGCGGCTGGCGTGGCATTTGGTGAAGGGCACGGTTGGGTTCAGCTGACGGATCACGGTTTCCACCAGATCGCCGCCTTGATTGACCTCTGCCACCAGCCGGTCAGCGCCCCATTTTTCCATCATCGACAGGGCTTTACGGGCCCATTCCGTTGGGCTGGCGGCGCTGCAGCTGGCATCCTCCAGCACATAGGCGCGCCAGTCGGGCACCGGCCCGCGGGTGACCGCGCCAACCACCACGATGCCGCAGTCGTCTGATCCGGCGTGGCTGCTGACGGGCGGGTCCACCGCCACAACGATCCGGTCCAGATCCGGCACCTGCGCAACACGCAGCGCCTCAAGGCCCGCCTGGCGCCACAGCGCGCCTTCGGCGTCCTCCAGCAGCTCGCCCGCCAGTTCCTGACGGCCCAGCCGTGTGCCCGCATAGCGTGCCTCCACCTCTTCGAGAAAACCACGGGCCAGATTGGCGCGATTGGCCTCGGTCGCGGCATGGGTCACCACGGTGCTGTCGCGTTTCAACAGGTCCTTCAGCACGGTGACATTGCGCGGCGTGGTGGTCACACAGACCCGCGGATCCTCTCCCAGGCGCAGGCCAAATTGCAGCATATCCCAGGTGTCCTGCGCCTTCGGCCATTTGGCCAGCTCATCCACCCAGGCGCCATCAAACTGCGGACCGCGCAGGGCTTCGGGATCATGGGCTGAGAAGATCTGCGCCTCAGCCCCATTGGGCCAGCGCAACAGGCGGCGGCTGGCGATCCAGTCAGGCCGCCGATCGGGCGGCGAGCAGGCCAGGATGCCGCTTTCGCCAAAGACCATGACTTCGCGCGCCTGATCCAGTGTTTCACCCACAATGGCCAGCCGCTGACAGGGGCCGGGATCGCGGGGCCGCGCGCCTTCGACCTGCGCCCGCACCCATTCCGCCCCGGCCCGGGTTTTGCCCGCACCGCGCCCGCCCAGGATCACCCAGGCGCGCCAATCGCCAGAGGGCGGCAGCTGATGCTCCATCGCCCAGAACTCAAACAGATAGGGCAGCGCGAGGATCTCCTCTTCACCCAGATCATCGAGAAAGGCCGTCTGCAAGGCCACATCGGCGCAACCGATCCAACCGGCAGCGGATCTGATCCCTGGCCCGGTCGAAGTCGACGGCATAGGTGGCCGACTGTCCGGCGCGCTCTTGCTCTCGTTCATGGAATTTCGTCTCCAGTTCCCAGGCGATCTTCAGCCAGTTGCGAAGGTCACTGATCAGGCGCAGGTTGTCCCTGACCGCCCCATCATCATCCAGACGCACCCGGTATTGCATCGCCTTCATGTCGTGTTTCATTTCACCAAGCAGCTGCCCCACCTCGAGCAGCTGTTCAGCCAGGAGGTCCGCCGCAACGGCCCCCTCGGTCTGGTCGCTGTTGTGCACATTCATCGTGCCCGCCCCCTTTGGATCTGCTGTCCAGTTGGCAAGGAGATTGCCGCGCACGGGGCTAAGATCGCGTTAGGGCAGCGTGCGGTGGGGGCTGGCTGTCGAGACGGGCCGCGGTGCGGCGATCTACCCTGGCAGGAGGCCCCTTTATGTCAGCCAAGCTGCTACACGCTCAGTTGCCTGCGCAGGCCTCAGCCAAATCGCCGTGCCCGGGGGCGGCCCGGCGATGCGCGGCGGCCTATCGGCCGCTGTTTCGCGCGATGCGGAGCCTTTCTTGCTCAGCCGAACGGTCACAGCCCCAATGCCCAATCGTAGTTTGGGCAGCGCCCGAACCGCCCCGTTTTGTCGAAGACAAACCATTGGTTTGATGGGGCGGGCGCTTCGCTTCGCCCCTCGGTTCGGACGCGAACAAACACGAATTGTGTGGCGACTAAAGCTGAACACCAGAAACAGAGAAACCCGCCACAGGGGCGGGTTTCTCAGAATGTTTTTATTGTCAGGTCAGCGTTTTAGTTGTTGCTGCGCTCAGCCTCAATCGCGCGCCATTTGGCGACGTTGCGATTGTGTTCCGCCAGGGTTTCCGCAAAGGCGTGACCGCCGGTGCCATCGGCCACAAAGAACACGAAGCTGGTGCTGGCAGGATCCAGCGCCGCTTCTATGCTGGCGCGGCCGGGGTTGGCGATCGGGGTCGGCGGCAGCGCGTCGATCACATAGGTGTTCCACGGGGTTTCGCCGCGCAGTTCGGACTGACGCAGACCACGGCCCAAGGTGCCCTGCCCCTTGGTGATGCCATAGATCACGGTCGGGTCTGTCTGCAGACGCATGCCACGGTTCAGGCGGTTGATGAAGACCGACCCAACGGTGCGGCGTTCTTCGGCCACGCCGGTTTCCTTCTCGATGATCGAGGCAAGGATCAGCGCCTCCTCCGGGGTCTTCAACGGCAGGCCTTCAACGCGGTTGGCCCAGGCGCTGGCCAGAATGCTGGCCTGTGCGTCCTGCATCCGGTCGATCACCGACTGGCGGGTATCGCCGCGATTGACCTCATAGCTGTCAGGCGCCAGCGACCCTTCGGCGGGCAGGCTGGCCACCTCACCGGTCAGCACGCCAACCGATTTCAGGCTTTCCACCACCTGCCAGGAGGTCACGCCTTCGGCCATCGCGATGCGGTGGCGGGTGTCGCCCCGTTCGGCTGCGGTGGTGAACTCAGCCGGGGTGTCTTCGGCGGCCGGGTTGAAGTTGGCGGTTTCCACGAACCGGCTGGTCGCCGGATCCAACTCACGCACCAGGATCTGGCTGCGGGTCACGCCGATCCGATAGACCACTTCGGTGCCACAGGTGCTGGCGCCGCCGCGGGTCAGGATATCAACGATCTCTTCCATCGAGGCGCCATCGGGCACCAGAAAGGCCCCGGCCTTCAGCTGATCGGATTTACCGGAATAATCCGCGCCGATCCGAAACAGTGAACCGTTGGAAATTGCGCCATCCTGCTCCAGCTGGCTGGAGACGCGCGACATGTTGGAACCGCTGGCCACCCGCACACAGATCGGGGCCTCCAGCGGGCCTGCGCTCTGATAGCTCTGCTGCCCCCAGAGGATCACCCCCCCGGCAAGAAACAGCAGAACAACCAGAAACGTCAGTGCGTTAGAGGCCAGCGCCTTCCACATATCAGTCGACTTTCCCGAACATCACCGAAGCGTTGGTGCCGCCGAAGCCGAAGCTGTTGGACAGCGCAACGTTGATCTCACGCTCGACCTTTTTGTTCGGCGCGAGGTCCAGTTTCGGCTCCACCGCCGGGTTGTCGAGGTTGATGGTGGGCGGGGCCACCTGATCGCGGATCGCCAGGATCGAGAAGATCGCCTCAATCGCGCCAGCAGCGCCCAGAAGGTGACCGGTCATCGATTTGGTCGAGGACATGGTGGCCGAGGAGGCTTTATCGCCCAGCAACCGCTCAACCGCGCCCAATTCGATGGTGTCCGCCATGGTCGAGGTGCCATGGGCGTTGATGTAGTCAATCGCCGAAGGCTCCACACCGGCGTCCTTGATCGCCGCGCGCATCGAGCGTTCGCCGCCTTCGCCATCTTCCGACGGGGCGGTGATGTGATAGGCGTCGCCCGACAGGCCATAGCCCAGCACTTCGGCGTAGATCTTGGCGCCGCGTGCCTTGGCGTGTTCGTATTCTTCCAGAACCACAACGCCGGCACCTTCACCCATGACAAAACCATCACGGTCGTTGTCATAAGGGCGGCTGGCCGCCTGCGGATCATCCGACCGTTTGGTCGACAGCGCTTTACAGGCGTTGAAACCCGCGATGCCAATTTCACAGATGGCCGCTTCGGCGCCGCCTGCGATCATCACATCCGCATCACCGTATTTGATCAGACGGCTGGCATCGCCAATGGCGTGCGCCCCGGTGGAACAGGCGGTCACAACTGAATGGTTCGGGCCTTTGAAGCCGTATTTGATTGAAACCTGCCCCGAGATCAGGTTGATCAGCGCGCCGGGAATAAAGAAAGGCGAGACACGACGTGGGCCTTTTTCCTTCAGCAGCAAAGTGGTTTCCGCGATGGATTGCAGGCCACCAATGCCCGAGCCGATCATCACGCCGGTGCGTTCCTGCGCGTCGGTGCTTTCGGCTACCCAGCCGGAATCCTCAACCGCCTGTTGGGCCGCCGCGATACCGTAGAGGATGAAGTCATCCACTTTGCGGCGTTCCTTGGCCGCCATCCAGTCATCGGGATTGAAGGTGCCATCGGTGCCATCGCCATAAGGCACTTCGCAGGCGTAATCGGTGCCCAGATGGCTGGCGTCAAAACGGGTGATTTTGCCCGCGCCGGACTGACCGTCCAGAATACGCGTCCAGGTTTCTTCCACACCACATGCCAGCGGGGTCACCAGACCCAGACCTGTCACAACAACTCGGCGCATATCTGCTCTCCTTTGCCTCGGCAGTTTGCGCCTTCAATAGCTTGGAATAAGCCCCCGGCGCAAGTGCATGCGCGGCAGTATCGGTGATCTGGCCCATTCTTGCCAATGCAAAAATGACGCCCTGCGGAGATTGCAGCGCATGAGGCACAAAGACTGGAATATCAGGGGGTTCTTGGCTGAAACACCAGGGCCCGTCGCGTGGTGTGTGGCCCCGGCAGAAAGGGCCGATTGCACCCCTGCCCGGGGGGTGATGCCCCCTGCCCCGGAAACAGCGCGTTTGGCGCGATTTGGACCGGTGAGGTCCTGCAGATCGGTGCCTTAAACGACACTAACAGCAGGCAAAGAAAAACCCCCGCCCGAAGGCAGGGGTTTCGAAAAACTCAGCTCAGGAAGCGCTTAGGAAGCTTCGCTGATGAATTTAACCGCGTCGCCGAAGGTCTGGATGGTTTCGGCTGCGTCGTCCGGGATCTCGATGCCGAACTCTTCTTCGAAGGCCATTACCAGCTCAACGGTGTCCAGGCTGTCTGCGCCCAGATCGTCGATGAAGGAGGCGTTTTCAACAACCTTGTCTTCTTCGGCACCCAGGTGCTCAACAACGATTTTTTTGACGCGGTCTGCGATATCGCTCATTTTCTGTCCTCATTCCTTTGGGCCAATGCCCGATGTGTCGCCCCGCCCGAAGGCTGGTCCAAGTTGGTGCCCAACGCTGCCCATTTCAAGGGTGGCGGGGCAGATTTCGTTCCACTTGCTTTGGAACATTTTCAGGGCCGGATCGCTCCGCCCCCGAAGAATCTGGGAGGCCTATAGCATATGGTGACGCATAGGCAAACGATTTAGCGCATCGGCGCGCACACCATCTATGGTCTGCCTGCCAAAGCGCAACCCTCGCGGCTTAGAGCATCGCCATGCCGCCGTTGACGTGCACGGTTGTGCCGGTGACATAACCCGCCTCAGGGCTGGCCAGATACAGAACCGCCGCAGCGATTTCTTCCGGGGTGCCCATGCGGCCTGCGGGGATCTTGGTGTTGATCGCCGCTTTCTGGTCGTCATTCAGCTTGTCGGTCATCGCTGTGGCGATGAAGCCTGGGGCCACCGCATTGGCGGTGATGCCACGGCTGGCAACCTCATAGGCGATGGATTTGGTCATGCCGACCATACCCGCCTTGGCCGCAGCGTAGTTCACCTGACCGGGGTTGCCGGTGGCGCCCACGATGGAGGAGATGTTGATGATCCGGCCCCAGCGCGCCTTCATCATCGGGCGCATCACGCCACGACACAGACGCATCGAGGAGGTCAGGTTCACATCCAGCACCGACTGCCATTCCTCATCCGACATGCGCATGAAGATCTGGTCGCGGGTGATGCCGGCGTTGTTTACCAGGATGTCCAGGCCACCCATCGCCGCGATGGCGTCTTTGGGCAGCGCGTCAACCGCAGCCGCATCGCTGAGGTTACACGGCAGAACATGGGCGTTTTCACCCAGTTCGGCCGCCAGCGCCTCCAGCGGTTCCACCCGGGTGCCCGACAGGCCCACGGTTGCGCCGGCGCCGTGCAGCGCCTTGGCAATGGCACCACCGATGCCGCCGGATGCGCCGGTCACCAGCGCGCGTTTTCCAGTCAAATCAAACATGTGACAGTCCCTCTCTTGTCACTAAGGGCGGTGCGGGCCGCGCCTTTGGCTTGCAAAAGCGCGCGCCCCGCCCGGTTCCGTCCTGTGTGCGCGGCCTCAGGCCAGCGATGCCACAGCTTTTTGTACATCTTCGGGGGTGCCGATCGCAGTGCAGGCGATTGAGCGTTCGATGCGGCGCACCATGCCCGACAGCGCCTTACCCGCGCCCACTTCCCAGATCGCATCAACGCCCTGCTCGGCCATCCAGGCGACACTTTCACGCCAGCGCACCGAACCGGTGACCTGATTGACCAGCAGCGAGCGGATGGTGGCCGGGTCAGAAACCGCTTCGGCAACCACATTGGCCACAACCGGCGCCACGGGGCGGTTGATGTCGACCTCAGCCAGTGCCTTGGCCATGACCTCGGCGGCGGGTTCCATCAATTGGCAATGGAAAGGGGCGCTGACGGGCAGCAGAACCGCGCGTTTGGCGCCTTTCTCCTTGGCCAGCTCCACCGCGCGTTCCACAGCGGCCTTATGGCCGGAGACCACAACCTGGCCCGGATCATTGTCATTGGCGGCCTGGCAGACTTCGCCCATGGCAGCCTCTTCCGCGACGGCTTTGGCGCCGTCGAAATCCAGCCCCAGCAGGGCCGCCATTGCGCCTTCGCCCACCGGCACGGCCTGCTGCATCGCCTGCCCCCGGGTGCGCAGCAAACGCGCCGCATCCGAAATCGACAGGGCGCCAGCCGCGGCCAATGCCGAATATTCGCCCAGCGAATGGCCCGCGACATAGGCCGCCTGATCCGCCAGCACCACACCTTCCGCCTCCAGCGCCTTCATCGCCGCCAGTGAGGTCGCCATCAACGCCGGCTGGGCGTTTTGGGTCAGGGTCAGATCCGCCTGATCGCCCTCCCAGATCAGCTGCGAGAGGTTTTCCCCCAGCGCCGCATCCACCTCATCAAAAACCGCTTTCGCCGCCGGATAGGCATCGGCCAGGGCTTTGCCCATTCCGATGGTCTGAGCCCCCTGGCCGGGGAAAACAAATGCTTTGGTCATTCTAGGCCTCGTCACGATTGTCTTTGACGTGGTGTAAACGTCCCGCGCGCGCTTCACAAGAGAAGAGGCGCGCAACCGGTGCGCCATCCCCGAATTGCCCTGCTAAGACCTTGTATTTGGTGCCTGCCCCGCGCTCCGGCGGGTTTCTGCGGACAGGTGCAGAGGATCTGTGCAGGAACAAATATTTATGCTTTCGTTAAATCGACCTAGCTAACGGATCACACCCCTGACCCGGAGACAGATATGCCGCTCGCCAATTCGCCAAACCGCTACGGCAGCATTGCCAAGGCCCTCCATTGGACCACCGCCGCGCTGATCCTTGTGCTGATCCCGATGGGATTTATCGCCAAGAACCTTGCCATTGCCACCCAGACGGGCAGCCCTGTTGTGTCGATCGAGGTGCTGACCACGCTGTTTTCCACCCATAAAACGCTGGGGGTTGCGGTATTTTTTGTGGCGCTGCTGCGGATCCTTTGGGCGCTCAGCCAATCGAAACCCCGCGCCCTGCACCCCGACCGCCGGCTGGAAACCCTTGCCGCCGAAACGGTGCATTGGCTGCTTTATGGCGCCATCGTTCTGGTGCCGCTGACCGGCTGGATCCACCATGCCGCCAGCACCGGTTTTGCCCCGATTTGGGGTCCCTTTGGTCAGGATCTGCCTTTGGTGCCGAAATCGGAACCCCTGTCAGAACTGTTCGCCGCCTTCCACTTCGCCGCCGTTGTGGTCATGGTCCTGTCCCTTGGCTTGCATATCGCCGGGGCGCTGAAACACCAGATTATCGATCGTGACACCACGCTTGCCCGGATGCTGCCAAGCCGCCGCCAGTTGGTGGTCCAGTCAAGCCCAGCTGTAGCCCCAGAGGCGGACCTTGGCTCGGCTGCAGGTCAATCTGCCAATCACACTGCCTCCGGCAGCATTACGCCTGATCCACATCATAAGACCACCGCCCGAACCAGCGCTGCCCTGGCTGCTGTTGTGATCCTCGCCGCCGCCGGCGTCACTTGGACCACCGAGACACAGGATCACCGGGACACCGCCCCTGCGCAGGCATCGGTTGAACCAAACGTCGCCACCAACGACAGTGACACCTCCGTTGCTAGCTCTGCCCAGCAACAAAACCCGCCGAAGGGGGATGTGGCTCAGGACACCTCAAACACCAATCCTGCGCCTACCGCCGCGCAGTCCGCGGATAGCCCGGCTGCAACCGCGGATCTGCCAAGCTGGCAGGTTGCCGATGGCGTGTTGAACCTGACCATCCAACAGCTGGGCAACGCCGTGAACGGAAACTTTGAGACCTGGCAGGCCAAGATCCTGTTCGACCCGGATGCCGATCCTGCCCAGATGGGTGAGATCCGGGTTGAGATTGGCATCGCTTCGCTCAGCCTTGGCACCGTCAGCGCGCAGGCGATGGGTCCGGATTACTTTGACAGCGCCGCCTTCCCGACAGCGATCTATCAGGCGGATCTTGCTGAGGTTGACGGCACCCTGACCGCCACCGGCACGCTGACGATCAAAGAGATCTCGGTTCCGCTTGCCTTCCCTGTTGACCTGACCCTTGCCGAAAGCACCGCCACGGCAGCTGGCAGTTTCACCCTAGATCGTCGGGATTTCGGCATCGGCGACACGGTGCCTGATGAGGGGACTTTGGGTTTTGCGGTTGCACTCTCCTTTAATCTCACAGCGCAGCGCCAATAAGGGCGCTGCGAAATACCCGACTTTGATCTGCACAGGGTCCCGATCGTGTCGGGACCTTTTCAAAGCAAATCACACAATTCTGAAGACTTCGTTAATCCCCGGTCTCACAATCAGAAACCCAACAAAAAATCCCGCCCGAGATACACTCGGACGGGATTTTTTTCAACTTAACCGAATCTTTAGATTATTCGGCTTTCATCGCCTCGATCGAGATCTGCAGCTGAACCTCATCACTCACGAAAGGAGCGAACTGACCCAGACCAAACTCACTGCGCACCAGGGTTGCAGTTGCGTCGAACCCGGCCCAGGGTTTGTTGGCCATCGGATGGTTGCCGACCTGGTTCAGCTTGGCATCCAGCACCACAGGTTTGGTCACCCCGTTCAGGGTCAGATCACCGGTGATCAGCGCGGTGGCTTCGCCGGTAACCTCAATGGCAGTGGAGGTGAAGGTGACAACCTCATCACCTTGAGCGTTGAAAAAATCGGGCGACATGAAGTGACCAAAACGTGCGTCCCAGCCGGTGATCATCGACGCCAGCGGCATGGAAACCGACACGCTGGAGGCGGCGGGATCTTCCTGATCGAAGGAAATTTCACCTTCAAAGCCCGAGAACATGCCCCAGGTGGTCGAATAGCCCAGGTGGTTGTAGCTGAAGATCACCTGGCTGTGGCTGGCGTCCAACACATAGGCTTCGGGGGCGGCGATGGCGGCGGAAGCGCCCAGGCTCAATGCCGCCACTGCGGCCAAAACGGAGGCTTTCATCAATTATCCTTTCGCATCATGTTGCGTGTATCTGATACCGCAAAGATGCGTGATACGGGCCGTGAGGCAACCTTGAGCACGCCACAGGGCCTGCGCAAAATTGCACAGACGGACCTGCGCCTGTAGCGGAACTCCGCTCATATCGCTGCTAGCCGGCCGCTGCAGCAACAACGGGCCCGGGATAGAGCCGCCGAATTAGTCAATAAAGAAAGGAGTTTAGCTCAGGAATTAGCCCAGAGAATAGAAACGCGACACCTGAGAAGCTGCATCACCATGCAGGCAGATCAGCTCTTGCCCGGCAGCGCTGCGTAGGCAAACCTCACCCGGGCCGGTTGAAACACAGTTCAAATCCGCGAGAGCGTAGCGTGAGATGACCTCAGCCCGGCCTGTTTGACCTACCGCGACCTGACGCAATTCGCCACTGCGCAGGTCCAATTCCATGGTTGTTGCCACGTCTGACATGCGGCCCTGACAATAAAGCGCAAAACCAGCACCGATGAACAAGAAGGTAAGGCCGGCGCGGATCACCTGCGATGCGGGGGTCGCCACGGCCTCGGGCACCAGCCAAAGGCCAAAGGCCGCCAGGCAGAGCACCACGCCGAAAAAGGTCATCAGGCTGCGCAGGATTGAACCGGTCGGGGCCTGGCTGAGCTGCAGCCCATCCAGCGTCGGGTCAAACTGGCCGATTTCCATCAGGGGCTCTGCCCGTTTCGGCATCGCCATCACGGGTTCAACCACCCCATCCGCCATCTGCTGCGCAATCTTGCGTCCGCTTGTCATGTCCATGAAGCCTGTCCCTTTGACCTCTCATTCCCATCCTCTTTACATCTTGGTAAAGCTTGGGGCGAAAATGGGGCGGGATGGCGACGATCCAGTGGTATCCACACCGCGCCAAAGCCATCGTCAAAGCCACCGCCAAATTCATCGCGGGCCCCAGATCCACGGATGGGATGCTTACATAAGGACTGGGCCCTCAACACAGGCTTGCAACATTGGCCATTTCATCGTAAGAGGCGGCTCCTTCCGCAGTTTAGTTGAACCGCGCAGTCTCTCGTGGATGGGTCGCGGAAGGTCAGGCCCTCCTATGAAATGCGCTTGAAAATGACAGGAGTGCACATGCCGCTTTACGAGCATGTATTCATCTCGCGCCAGGATCTGTCCAACGCGCAAGCTGAAGGTCTCATCGAACATTTTGGCACCGTACTGGCTGACAACGGCGGCAGCGTCGTCGACAGCGAATACTGGGGTGTCAAGACGATGGCCTATAAGATCAACAAGAACCGCAAGGGCCACTTCGCTCTGCTGAAATCCGACGCCCCGGCGCCGGCCGTTCAGGAGATGGAACGCCTGATGCGTCTGCATGATGACGTGATGCGCGTCCTGACCATCAAGGTCGACGAGCACGCCGAGGGTCCTTCGATCCAGATGCAGAAGCGTGACGAACGTGGCGATCGCCGCGAACGTCGTTCGTGATCTCAGCTAGGAAAGGACGCTAAATCATGGCAGCCAAACCGTTTTTCCGCCGTCGCAAAGTATGCCCCTTCTCGGGCGACAACGCGCCGAAAATCGACTACAAAGACACCAAACTGCTGCAGCGCTACATCAGCGAGCGTGGCAAAATCGTGCCTTCGCGTATCACCGCCGTTTCGGCCAAGAAGCAGCGTGAACTGGCCCGTGCTATCAAGCGCGCCCGCTTCCTCGCCCTGCTGCCCTACGCCGTTAAGTAAGGAGAAAGCACATGCAAGTTATCCTTCTTGAACGTGTGGCCAAGCTGGGCCAGATGGGTGAAATCGTCGACGTGAAGCCTGGTTACGCCCGTAACTTCCTGCTGCCCCAGGGCAAAGCCCTGACCGCATCGGAAGCCAACAAGGCACAGTTTGACGCGCAGAAAGCACAGCTGGAAGCGCGCAACCTGGAAACCAAAAAAGAAGCCGAAGCGCTGGGTGAAAAGCTGGACGGCCAGCAGTTCATCGTGATTCGTCAGGCTTCTGATGGCGGCAACCTCTACGGCTCGGTCACCCCGCGTGACGCCGCAGACGTGGCCACCGAAGCTGGTTTCACCGTTGACCGTAAACAGGTTGTTGTTCTGGAGCCCATCAAAGCTCTGGGTCTGCACACCGTTGCTGTTGTCCTGCACCCTGAAGTGACCGTCCACATCGACCTGAACGTTGCACGTTCGGACGAAGAGGCGGAACTGCAGGCGTCGGGCAAGTCGATCCAGGAACTGGCCGCTGAAGCAGAAGCCGAAGCAGAGTTCGAAATCGCCAACCTGTTTGACGATATCGGCGCTGCTGCATCGGATGATGATGACGCACCGGTTGCGGAAGAAGCCTCGGAAGAGACTTCGGAAGAGTAAACGGATCACCTTTGTGACCCGGGCAGCCGCGCAAGACATTGCGCGGCTGTTTCTATTTGCGCAAACTAACCCCCCAGAAACTTTTCGCTATTTTGCGATTCACTCTTGTTAACGCGCGTTCATTTTTGCACTGTCTGGTCAAAACAGCCCCTCAACCCCTTGCCGGTCCGGCAGCTTTGCAGTGCTGCCCCCTTGTTTCCCGTAGCCCCAGTAACGACGTTGTTGTCAAACCGGCATGTACGTGGAAACCGAAGAACAATGGCCCTGATCGACCTGACAGACTTTGAAAGCGATGAGAATTACACCGACTTTCTGACCCGGTTGGGCGATGCGTTAGGGTTCGATCACGCGTCTTATGCGACCACCAGCCTGATCACCGGCGATATTCACGGCTTTACCTCCTACCCCGAAGAATGGGAGCTGCATTACGCCAAAATGGGCATGCAGCGGTTTGACCCAACCCTGCGCGCCGCCATGCTGAGCGTTGCCCCGGTGGATTGGCAGCGGCTGGCCAAGACCGATGATTTCACCCGGGTGTTTTTCGACGCCCATGATTTCGGCATCACCGACCGCGGCCTGTCGGTTCCGATCCGCGGTCCCTACGGCGATTTTGGCCTGCTCAGTGTCACCCGTGACTGTTCCAAAGAGGAATGGCGCAAGTTCCTTCCAACCGTGATAGGCGATCTACAGATGGCGGCTGTGAACCTACATGACAATGTGCTGAACTCTGAAGTGCTGCCCAAGGCGCTGGCCCGCCCGTCGCTGTCCAAACGCGAGCAGGAGATCCTGCAATGGGTGGCCCATGGCAAATCGCAGCAGGACATCGGTGATATCCTGTCGATCTCGCACCGCACGGTTGAGGTGCATATTCGATCAGGCCGCGAAAAACTTGGCGCATTGACAACCGCGCAGGCCGTGGGCCGCGCCATCCGTCTGGGCATCATCCAGCCGGGCTAAACCAGTCATAGTTGCGATAACATCACAGCACACACCCAAGCCATCAGTAAAAATGCAATCTACGGGAAACCCCTAATGGTTAGATCCCGTTAATTTTGTTCAATATTTCCCCAATGACAGCTGATGGTAGGGGAAAACCATGATTGTAATTGTCGACGCACTCAATCGGCATCTGTTCACCGAGATGCTGGATGACATGTTCAAACTGCGCAAGCGTGTGTTTCATGACCGTCTGGGGTGGGAAGTGGACATCACGGACGGCAAAGAGGTGGATCTGTTTGATGATCTGCACCCGGCCTATTTGATTGCACTGGACGACAGCGGCGAAGTTGTGGGCTGCATGCGAATCCTGCAGACCACCGGCCCGCATATGCTGGCGGATGTGTTCTATGACATCATGGACGGTGAGCCGCCGGTGCGCTCGGCCCAGCTGTGGGAGGTCACCCGTTTCTGTGTCGACACCGATCGCCTGAAGGCCGGAAAATCCCGCAATTCAATCTCTTACGTCACATCGGAACTGTTTGTGGCGGCCACGGAATATGGCAAGAACAACGGTATTCTGGACGCTGTGGCAGTGATTGATCCGATCATGAACCGGGTGATGATCCGGTCTCAGAACACGCCTTATGACTATCTGGGCAAGACCGTGCAGATGGGGAAGGTCAAGGCGATGGCGGGGCTTTTGGATTGCACCGATGAGCGGATCAACCGGCTGCGTGCCTTCAACGGGATCGAGGGCGATGTTTTCGCCGAGGATGATGAGGCCGCGCTGGCGCTCTTTGCCACCCGCGCCTCGGCACCGAAGGCGCTGCCGACGCCGACCCACCCCGGGGTTTCGGACTATATGCGGGCCGAGGTTGAGGCGATGCAGACCCCTGCCCCAACAAAGATCGACCTACAGGACTATTTCGAAAGCCAGATCGCCGACGCTGACAGCCCGGAAGAACGAGCTGCCGCTCAGGCGCTGAAGCTTGAAATGACCGCCTATTTCCGCAGCACCACGCAGCGCTGCGACGCGTAATCTCCACTCGCGGAGAAGCCGGGGCGGCCCATGTCCCCTCAATACCGGGCCGCCCCACCCAAGGCCAGAGCAGGCAGCGGGACAACAGGCATATCACAGCCGGGCGTTACCAAGGCAGACGGGCGCCCGGCCCCGCTGCAAACAAAAAGGCCACCCAATTGGGTGGCCTTTCCGTTTTAAACGCGTTCAGCGTGGCGGACTTATTCGTCGTCCAGCGCTTCAACGGCTTTCTGCAGGTCGTCTTTGGACACTTCTTTGTCCGAAACCTTGGCGCCTTCCACGATGTGGTCAACAACCTTGTCTTCGAACAGAGGTGCGCGCAGCTGCTGCTGCATCTGCTGGTTCTGCTGAACAAACTCAAAGAACTGACGTTCCTGACCCGGGTACTGACGTGCCTGGTTCATGATCGCCTGGGTCATTTCCGCGTCGGAAACTTCCACTTCGGCTTTCTGACCCAGCTCTGCCAGCAAGAGGCCCAGACGCACGCGGCGCTCGGCCAGCTTGTTGTGCTCTTCGGTCGGCTCGATCTTGTCGTGATCGTGGCCTTCTACCTCAGGGTTTTCCTCATGCCACAGCTGGTGGGCAATCTGGCTGGCTTCGGCTTCGACCAGCGACGGCGGCAGGTCGAAGGAGACCATGCCGTCCAGCTGATCCAGCAGGCCACGCTTCAGAACAGCGCGCGAGGCGCCGGAGTATTCTGCTTCCAGACGCTCGGAAACCTGGGCCTTCAGACCATCCAGATCTTCGGCGCCGAATTTCTTGGCCAGCTCGTCGTTGATCTCAGCCGCTTTCGGGGCTTTGACTTCTTTGATTTTGCACTCAAACACAGCGGCTTTGCCGGCCAGGTTCTCTGCACCATACTCTTCCGGGAAGGTGACGTTTACGTCTTTTTCTTCACCGGCTTTCGAGCCGACCAGCTGCTCTTCGAAGCCGGGGATGAAGGAACCCGAACCCAGAACCAGCGGGTAATCTTCGGCAGCGCCGCCGTCGAAGGCTTCGCCGTCTACTTTGCCGAGAAAATCAAACACAACCTGGTCGCCGTCTTCGGCCGCTTCGCCTTCGGCGCGGGCTTCGAAGTCCTGTGCGGTTTCCGCCAGCGAGGCCAGCGCTTCGTCAACAGCTTCGGCTTCGGCTTTGACCACCAGACGCTCCAGCGCGATGCCCGAGAAGTCTACTTCCGGGATTTCCGGCAGCGCCTCATAGGACATGGTGACTTTGACGTCGTCGCCTTCTTTCCAGTTTTCGCCGTCAACCATCTCAACAGCAGGCTGCATCGCAGGACGCTCACCGCTGTCTTCGAAGTGCTTGTTCATCGCACCGTCGATGGTTTCCTGCATGGCTTCGCCCAGCAGACGCTGGCCGAACTGCTTTTTCAGCAGCGCCATGGGCACCTTGCCCTTGCGGAAGCCTTTCATTTCGACTTCGGGCTGGGCCTCTGCCAGCTTCTCGTTGACCTTAGCGTCCAGCTCAGCAGCCGGAACAACGATTTCGTAACCGCGCTTCAGGCCTTCGTTCAGGGTTTCGGTAACTTGCATTTGTTTCCTCACAAGGGTGACAGGCCACCCGAACGGTCGCCTGATGAAATTTGCGTCTTACTAAGGCTCCGGGGGCGCGGATTCAAGTCTGAAATGGTGCTGTCTGGCCCTAGATTGACAGGGATTGGCGGCAAAGAGCCACTCAGCCGCCGTGACGGGCGCGGAAACGGTCCACTTCGCGCCTCGTGGGGCGCTGGCCGGTGTAGACTTCTATGTAATCCGGCATCCGCGCCATCCGCTGGGTGGGGTCTTCTTCAATCTCCATCGAAATATAGCCGATCTGGGTGTAAAGCATGGTCAGCGCACGCACTTCGGCCTGATCCGCGTCATAGTCAAACCGCAGGAACATCGCCGCCATCGCCTCTTTGCGTTTGGCATCCTCAGCGTCCAGCCGGACCTGCAAGGCGGCATCGTTGCGCGCCCAGTTGCGGATCGCCAGATCAAGGCGGGCATCAAACAGATCGCCATCCAGCCAGCAGTCAAACAGGTTGAACAGCGCCTCGGCGATGCTTTCGGCATAGGCTTCGGTGCGGGCGACCAGATTGCCGGTGTTCTTCTGCTCCCAGCGGTGGATCATCGCCTCCAGCAGTTCATCGCGGTCTTTGAAATGCCAATAGAAAGAGGTGCGCGACACCCCCAGCCGTTTGGCCAGCGGCATGATTTTCACCGCATCAACGCCGCTTTCGGTCAACATATCATAGGCCGCCTCAAGCCAGGCAGCTTCGGATCCGGTCTGTGTCACGCTTTGGTCCATGACATGACAGCTAACAAAGCTGACAGGGATGCACAAGTTTATTGACACATGTGTCGATTCTGTGGACGCATATGTCAGGAGGTGGATCTCGGAGGGGAGATTCCTCCCCTTTCCCGGATGGATCAGCCCCAGATGGACCCGCACAGCAGCAAGCAAGGAGGCGAGCGCGATGACCCAAGATGTGAAACACCGCAGAAGAAGCGCACGCCGCAGTGCGGGCCGGGCAGACCGTGGCGGGCGCAGCGCCAAGGGCGGTGAGAACCTGCATCTGCGGGTGCCCTATATCACCCGCGGCATCCCGACCTATGACCTGCTGGATGAAGGCAGTCTTGAGAAGATTGAGGCCACAGCCGAACGGCTGCTGTGCGAAATCGGGATTGAGCTGCGCGATGACCATGAGGCGATGCGCCTGTTCAAAGAGGCCCACGCTGACGTGCGTGAAGATGGCGAAGACGTCTGGCGGGTGAAGTTCCACCCCGGCCAGATCCGTCAAATTCTGCAAACCGCGCCTGAGGTATTCACCCAGCACGCCCGCAATCCTGCAAATAACGTGCAGATCGGTGGCGATGCGATGGTGCTGGCGCCCGCCTATGGCAGCCCCTTTGTGATGGATCTGGATGAGGGCCGGCGCTACGGCACCATCAAGGATTTCCGCAACTTCGTGAAGATGGCGCAGTCCTCACCCTGGCTGCACCATTCCGGCGGCACCATCTGTGAGCCGACGGATGTGCCGGTGAACAAACGCCATCTGGATATGGTGCACGCCCATATCCGCTACTCGGACCGGGCCTTCCTCGGCTCAATCACCGCGCCGGAACGGGCCGAGGATTCGATTGAGATGTGCCGCATCCTGTTTGGCGCTGAGTTTGTTGATCAGAACTGCGTCATCATGGGCAATTTCAACACCACCTCACCCATGGTGCTGGACGGTGTGACGGCGGCAGGGATCCGCGCCTATGCGGCGGCGAACCAGGGCTCGATCCACCTGCCCTTCCTGCTTGGGGGGGCGGTGTCACCGCTCACCATGGCCGGTTCTATCGCGCAATGTCTGGCTGAAACCCTGTCCAGCTGCGCGCTGGCCCAGCTGACCCGCCCCGGCGCGCCGGTGGTGATGGCGGGCTTCCTGTCATCAATGTCTTTGCGTTCAGGCTCACCCACCTTTGGCACGCCGGAACCGGCGCTGGGATCGCTGGTGATGGGGCAGCTGTCGCGCCGTTGGAAGATCCCGCTGCGCTGCGCTGGCAACTTCTCGACCTCGAAACGGCCGGACGGTCAGGCGATGCAACAGGCGATGATGTCGATGATGTCCGCCGTGCAGGGTGGTGCGAATTACATCCTGCATTCGGCCGGGTTCCTCGATGGGCTTTTGTCGATGTCTTATGAGAAATTCATGATGGATGTGGACATGTGCGGTGCGCTGCACGCCTATATGAAGGGGCTGGAGGTGACCGAAGAAACCCTTGGGTTTGAAGCCCTTGCCCAGTTTGGCCCCGGCGAGCACCTGTTTGGCACCGACCACACATTGCGCCACTATCAGACCGCCTATTGGGACACAGGCTTTAACGACGATCAGCCGTTTGAAACCTGGGATGAACAAGGCAGTGTAGACGCCGCAACACGGGCCAATGCACAGTGGAAACAGGTGCTGAACGAGTTCGAGGCGCCCTATCTGGATATCGCCAAAGATCAGGCGCTGCTGGACTTCATCGCCCGCAAGAAGGCGTCCATGCCGGATGCCTGGTACTGACGCAAAAGACCTGACGCCGCCCCAAACCCGCACGCCCATAAAGCCAGCCGAGAGAAGACCATGTCCAAAGACCCGCTGCTGCAACCCTACCAGCTGAAGCACCTGACCCTGCGCAACCGTATCATGACCACCGCCCATGAACCCGCCTACCCCGAGGACGGCATGCCGAAAGCGCGCTACGCGGCCTATCACGCCGAACGCGCCAAGGCGGGTGTGGCGCTGGCGATGACGGCAGGCTCCGCCGCGGTCAGCCGCGACAGCCCACCGGTGTTCAACAACATCCTCGCCTATAAGGATGAGGTGGTGCCCCATATCCAGCGCCTGACCGATGCCTGTCATGAACATGGCACCGCAGTGATGATCCAGCTGACCCATCTGGGGCGGCGCACCGGCTGGAACAAGGGCAACTGGCTGCCCTCGGTCTCCTCCTCAAAACACCGCGAACCGGCGCACCGGGCCTTCCCCAAACTGGCGGAGGACTGGGATATCGAACGCATTATCGGCGACTTTGCCGATGCGGCTGAACGGATGCAGGCCGGCGGTATGGACGGGATTGAGGTGCAGATCTACGGCCATCTGCTGGATCAGTTCTGGTCCCCGCTGACCAATGATCTGGAGGGTCCCTACGGCGGCCAAACCCTGGACAGCCGGATGGCCCTGCCGCTGGCGGTGATTGACGCGATGCGCCAGCGCGTAGGCGATGATTTCATCATCGGGGCGCGCTACACGGCGGATGAGGCTGAGGCCGGCGGTATTACAGCCGCCGAGGGGATCGAGATTTCCAAACGGCTGCGCGACACAGGACAGGTCGATTTTTTGAATGTCATCCGCGGCCGGATCCATACAGATCCGGCGATGACGGATGTGATCCCGGTGCAGGGCATGAAAAACGCGCCGCACTTGGATTTTGCCGGCGAGGTGAAGAAAGCCACAGGCATGCCGACCTTCCACGCCGCCAAGATCCCCGATGTGGCCACCGCACGGCACGCAATCGCTTCGGGCCTGTTGGACATGGTGGGCATGACGCGGGCGCATATGGCGGATCCCCATATCGTGCGCAAAATTGTTGAAGGACGCGAGGATGATATTCGCCCCTGTGTTGGCGCAACCTATTGCCTTGACCGCATTTATCAGGCGGGTGAGGCGCTCTGCATCCACAACCCCGCCACCGGGCGCGAGCTGGAGATGCCGCATGAGATCCCCCCTGCCGAGGTCGCCAAGAAGGTAGTTATTGTCGGCGCCGGCCCCGCCGGGTTGGAGGCCGCGCGGGTGGCGGCGGAACGTGGCCATGACGTTACCGTGCTGGAGGCCCAGCCCGATCCCGGCGGGCAGGTGCGGCTGACCGCGCAGTCCGAACGCCGACGCGAAATGATCAGCATCATTGATTGGCGCATGGCCCAATGTGCGGCGCGCGATGTGGCGTTTCACTTCAACACCTGGGCGGAGGCGGATGATGTCACCGCGCTGGAACCTGACGTGGTGATCGTGGCCACTGGTGGATTGCCAAACGTAGAACTGTTTGAAAGCGGCAAGGAGCAGGATCTGGTTGTCACCTCCTGGGATCTGATTGCGGGCGACGTGAAGCCCGGCCAGAACGTGTTGATCTATGACGAAAGCGGCGACCACCCCGGTCTGATGGCGGCCGAAATCGCCGCGCAGGCTGGCGCCAAGGTTGAGGTGATGACCCCCGACCGCACCTTTGCCCCTGATATCATGGGGATGAACCTGGTGCCTTACATGCGCACCCTGCAGGACAAGGATGTCACCTTCACCGTCACCCGCCGCCTGAAAGCGGTCGAACGCGCGGGCAACATACTGAAAGCGGTGATCGGCACGGATTATTCCGATCACCTGTCCGAACAACATTACGATCAGGTGGTGGTGAACTACGGCACCCTGCCGATGGATGATCTCTACTTTGATCTGAAACCGCTGTCTTCAAATTTGGGCGCAGTGGATTATGGCGCGCTGATTGACGGGCAGCCGCAAAATGTGACGCGCAATCTCGAAGGGCGCTTCCAGCTGTTTCGCATCGGCGATGCGGTCAGCGCCCGCAACACCCATGCGGCCATCTATGACGCGCTGCGGCTGATGAAGGACATCTAGGATCAGGCCAGGTCAGACCTCGGCCCGGCCCATGCCCCCAGCGGCGCGGGCCACTGCCCGACCTTCTGCACCTGTGGTCCGAAAGCGTCGTCATCGAACAACAGATAGATCTGTGATCGGTGTTTGCGGCTACGAACGCAGGTCAATGTGATCTGATAGGGATGCCTGCGTGTGCCCAGCAGCGCCGCGGCCTCGGGCAAGTCGCTTTGGTGCAAAGAAAACAGACTGTGTTCTGCACAATCCGGGCAGAGCCCCTCTTGGCTGTCACGCGCCAACAACCCCGCCAGGGCCGTTGCCATCTGCGCCTGCTCATAGCGCTGCGGTTGATACAGGGGCGCGGCAAAAAACAGCGATGCAAAAGTCTGAAACGGCACCGGTTCAGCGGGCGCGAACGCCGCGCTGTCAGACGGCGGCACGGGGGCGTTTGGTCGGGGTGGTTTCATGCTTAAAATTCACCTTTCATAAAAAGTTATCCACAGAAAAAATTCTGGCAAAAAAGCCGTAAAAAATTCAGACCGCCCCAAAACCACGGGGGCGTAATGCCTGCCTAAACGTGATTCTCAGAATCAGGGAATAGAGACCCTGTTTGAAACATCGAAAATGGGATAAAATGGTGCGGGTGAAGGGCCTCCAAATCCCCTATCATCTAATGTACGAACGGCTCATGCAGTTCACAATGTCTCGTTGTTTCAATGGGTTCGCGTATTCAGCGCTCTCAAGCAATATCGACTTCTCTCATTGAAGGTTATACCTATGGGTGGACTGAGAGGTGGACTGGAGCAGTGCGTAGATGGCTAGGGATTTGTTTACTGCTCGCGGTATTACGGCGCTCGAGGCAGGTAAGCATTGTGACGGCGCTGGGCTCTGGTTAGTGAAGTCGGATCGCAACCATGGCAAATGGGTTCTACGCCTAACGGTGTATGGAAAGCGCAGAGAAATGGGGCTTGGCCGTTGGCCTGACGTGAGCCTGGGCGAGGCGCGTAAAGCGGCAGACGATGCCCGGCGGGAGCTTCGAGATGGACGTGATCCAATCAGCGAACGGCAAAAAAGGCATCGAGACGCCCAGCGCAATTTGCACCTGTTCCGCGATGTAGCGCACGATGCCTTTGAGGCGCGAAAGGCGGAACTCCGTGATGGTGGCAAGGCCGGACGTTGGTTTAGCCCACTGGAACTGCATGTATTGCCAAAACTGGGACACATTCCAGTAGCCGAAATCTCTCAACTCGACCTACGCGATTGCCTCGCGCCGATCTGGCACAAGAAAGCTGAAACCGCTCGCAAGGCGCTGACCCGAACCTCGATCTGTTTCGAACACGCAGCAGCGCTGGGCATCGATGTTGACTTGCAAGCACCAAGAAAGGCACGGGCCCTGCTCGGGAAGCCCAACAAGTCATCCAGCAACATACCCTCCCTCCCGTGGACGGAGGTACCGGCATTCTATCAAAGCCTAAATGAGGGGTCTGTTACGCACCTTGCCCTGCGCTTGTTGATCCTCACCGGGGTGCGATCCAAACCAATCCGGTTTATGCGGGAAGAGCAGGTGACGGACGACGTCTGGATTGTCCCCGCAGAACATATCAAAGGCCGAAAAGGCGCAACGTCCGACTTTCGTGTGCCTCTTACCAGCGAAGCGCAAAAGGTGATTTCCCAAGCCCGGCAACACGCGCGCGACGGCTACCTCTTTCCGAGTGTCCGCAAAGGCGTAATTTCCGACGCTACGATGTCGCGCTTGATGGAGCGGCGCGAGAT